>Ga0153996_1000023_pt1 | contig 120647 bp, 113 predicted proteins | sample TSNC080MetaG_FD_104728 | JGI IMG/M metagenome (GOLD analysis project Ga0153996, IMG submission 104728) | Attine ant fungus gardens microbial communities from North Carolina, USA - TSNC080 MetaG | ecosystem: Host-associated > Fungi > Mycelium > Unclassified | place: USA: North Carolina, Lumber... | reverse complement strand
GCGTCCAAGAAACTCTACAAAGGCGGTGGCGGCGGAGCAGGCTCTGGGTGTGACGATTCGTCATGTGTTAAAGGAACGAGCGGCGCTGACGGGTTTGTGTTTATTAGATGGTAGATGCAGAGATAAAAGTATTAAATCTTTTTAATTTAACCGTCACCTCGGGGCAATTTTAGTTCTTGAGATGTTTATTTTTGTTGTAGAATATTAGTAACCACATAAATCGAAGGAATTAACAACAATGCCATTAAGAAATATAGCGATTATCGCTCACGTTGACCACGGGAAGACAACTCTTGTGGACTGTATGCTGCAGCAGACAGGCGTTTTTAAAGAACATCAGGAAGTCGAAGAAAGAGTATTGGACAGCAACGACATTGAGCGCGAGCGAGGAATAACTATTCTGGCCAAGAATGTTTCCATAACCTATAAAGGCACTAAAATAAACGTTGTAGACACCCCGGGTCACGCTGACTTTGGCGGAGAAGTCGAGCGCGTTTTGGGGATGGTAGACGGCGCGCTTCTCATTGTTGACGCTCAAGAGGGCCCTATGCCGCAGACAAGATTTGTACTTTCTAAAGCGCTGGAGCTGGGTTTGAGGATAATAGTTGTTCTGAACAAAATAGACAAGCCTGCCGCGAATCCTGATTTGGCTTTGGACAAAGTGTTTGACCTTTTTACGGAGTTGACGGACAATGAGGAACTTATAGATTTTCCCGTGATTTACGCAAGCTCCCTGAACGGTTTTGCCAAGAAGGAACTGGAAGAAGAAAGCGATGACATCCTTCCTCTTTTAGACAGTATTTTAGAAAATATCAAGCCCCCCAAGGGTAACAGGAAGAAGAATCTGCAATTTCGGGCGACCACGCTGGATTACAACGATTATGTCGGCCGTATTGCAATAGGGAGAATACAAAACGGGGTTTTGCGCTCTCAGGATATAGTGTCACTTATAAAAACTGACGGCACTGTTCAGAAGGGAAAAATTGTAAAACTTTTTGGGTTTGAAGACCTTGGGAGAGTTGAGATACAAGAAGCCCATGCAGGCGACATAGTTGCTATTGCAGGGTTTCCCGATATTCAAATAGGCGAAACAATCTCGTCCGTTGCAAATCCAGAAGCGCTGCCTTTGATTACAGTCGATGAACCCACGCTGCAGATGAATTTTGCGGTTAACAACTCCCCTTTTGCGGGCCAGGAGGGGAAATTCGTCACAAGCAGGCAGTTAAGAAAGCGTCTTTATCACGAGCTTGAGAAGAATGTTTCCTTAAGGGTAGAAGATACTGATTCTACTGATATTTTTAGGGTGAGTGGCCGCGGAGAACTGCATTTGGGAATACTTATAGAGAATATGCGCCGTGAAGGCTTTGAGTTTCAAGTCTCTAAGCCCGAAGTAATTTTTAAAACCGTTGAAGGTGAAATGTATGAGCCGTATGAGAACCTTATAATAGATGTCCCTAATGACTTTACGGGCTCTGTTATTGAGCGTCTTTCAGGCAGAAAAGCACAGATGCAGAATATGGAAACGACTGAAAAGCGTACCCACATTGACTTTGTAATACCTGCAAGGGGATTAATCGGCTTTAGGAGCGAGTTTATAAGACTTACCAGAGGCGAAGGCATTATGTACCATACATTTTGCGCTTACAAGCCGCATGCAGGAGACATCCCCCGTCAGAGAAGCGGTTCGCTTATAGCGCATGAAGACGGTGAGGCTATACCCTACGCTCTGGCTCAATTTGAAGACAGAGGAGTGTTTTTCGTCACGCCAAAAACCAGAGTCTACAGGGGAATGATAATAGGGGAGTGCAACAGGCCCCAGGACATAGTTATAAACATTTGCAAAACCAAAAAACTCACAAACATGCGCTCTGCCACGGCTGACGTCATGGTAACACTGCAAGCTCCGCGCCAAATGTGCCTGGAGGACTGTTTGGAGTACATAAACGACGATGAGTTGGTTGAAATAACGCCTGAAAATGTTCGGGTAAGAAAAGCAAACCTTACAAAGTTTAAATTTTAAAATGCCGAATCCCTACAAGGGAGCGAGCTACAAGGGCGAAGCCATTGCGCTGTTAATAAACCTTTGGACTATCTGATGAGGTCTTGTCACGGCAGAGCCTATGACAACGGAGTGAGCCCCGAATTCAAAGGCCATTTGGACGTCTTCTATGTTCCAAATTCTGCCTTCTAAAATGACAGGGCAGTCAACAGTTTCGACGAGCCTTTGCAAAAGCTCAAAGTCGGGGCCTGCGCCGCATTTTTCTTGTGTTTCTGTTGTGTAGCCTGAAAGTGTTGTAGATATGATGTCTACCCCGTATTTCCTTGCTTCAAGCCCTTCGGAGTACGTGGCAACGTCTGCCATAGAGACCCTGCCCTCTTTTTTTATAAAGTTAATCATATCTAAAACTGAGTCTTTTCTCGGTCTTGTCGTAGCATCGAAAGCCACGATGTCCGCGCCTGCTTCGATAACAGTCAGAGCGTCGTCTGTAGTCGGGGTTATATAAACAAGCTCCTTGTAGTTTTCGGGAATAATTTCCGGCTTTGTAATGCCTATAACCGGCAGGTCAAAAAGCCTTTTTGCGTTTGTAATATCCCGCTTTCCTGCCAGGCGTAAGCCTTGCGCTCCTCCGTTTACTATAGAGTGCATCATTGCAAGCATTGCGTCTTCTTTGTAAAAAGGCTCTCCCAAAGAGGCTTGACAAGATATTATAATCTTGCCTTTCAAATTTTTAATAACTTCGGAAGTACCCTGCATATATGAATTATACTATAAATTTGACCATATTTTTCATTTTTGGGGTATAATAAACGAGCAAGTGTAAGAGACAGAAGCTTCTGTTTTTTACCGAGAGAATGGGCCGGTTAGGCATGGCCATTGCATTATTATAATATTAAAATATATAAAAGGTGAAAATTAAAATGACAACTAAGAAAAAAGACGCAGCAGTAGAAATACTTGACGGCAACATCGCAAAAATCGAGATGACAATTCCGGCGAAAGACGCCAAACAGGCTTATGAAACGTCATTAAAAAAGATTTCGGGTAATATGACAATTCCGGGTTTCAGAAAAGGTAAAGCACCCCGTCAGTTGATAGAAAAGCAAGTCAGTGTTGAGAGGATTCAGACAGAAGCTATTGAGAGCCTGTTTCCGAAGCATTTTAGCAAACTGATTGACGAAAGCGAACTGGATTTGGCTACTCAACCCTATATAGAGTCGTATGATTTTGAAGAGGGCAAAGATTTAAAGCTTGTTGTTAAGGCAGAAGTTAAGCCCGAAGTAACTTTGGGCGAATACAAAGATCTTCAGGTAGAGTATGAAGAGTATAAACCTGAAAAAGACGCTCTTGAAAAAGAGATTGAAAAAGTCCGTGAGCGTTTTGCTTCTTTGGTTTCCGTGGCTGACCGTGCAACAAAAGCAAACGATATTATAACGTTCGACTTTGAAGGTTATGCCAACGGTGAAGCTATAGAACAGGGTTCTGCCAAAGGTTACACAATGGACCTGGCCAATTCCAACTTTATTCCGGGGTTTGCAGAGGGTCTTGTGGGCCATGAAATAGGCGAAGATTTCACAATAGACGTTACTTTCCCTGAAAATTACCATGAAGAAAAGCTAAAAGCTGCACCTGCACAGTTTAAAATTAAAATACATGAGATAAAAGAAAAAACGCTGCCTGCTTTAGACGATTCTCTTGCAAAGCTTGCGGGCAAGTTTGAAACATTGGACGCCCTGAAGGATGATATTAAAACATTTCTTGAAAAAAGTACAGAGGCTGAAAATGAAGCCAGAAAGACAAATGCAGCATTTTTAAAAGCCGTTGATAATGTTAAAGTGGACATTCAAAAAACAATGTTAGACCGTGAAATAGAAGCCATTAAGCATGATTCACAACAACGCGCTATGCAGCAAGGTATCGACTGGAACAAAATGGTTGAAAACGAAGGCGGCATGGCTGCGGTAAATGAAAAGCTCGCTTTTGAAGCGGCAGAGCGCATCAAAAATACTCTGGTTATTGAGAAAATTGCAAAAGTTGAAAATATAGAAATCAGCCAGCAGGACATAATAGAACAGATTAATGAAATAGCGCAGGCTTATGGTGCCCAAGGGGCTCAGGTTCTTGAGCAAATCAGAAGCAACCCTTCATCTTTTTCTGTTATTACCCAGCAAGTTGCTACCAAAAAAGTCCGTAAACTAATAGCAGACCATGCTAAGTTTAGTGCGGCAAAGGCCACAAAAGAAACCAAGAAGAAAAGCTAGGTTCTTACACGCATTAACTTTTGACTACTGAAACCGCAGTATTTTAAGAAAGCTAAAAAACTGTTATAATATTATTAATTGAAATATGTGCGGGCTTTACCCGTATAAGAAGAAAGGATATATTAAATGAGCTTTGTACCTGTTGTTATCGAACAATCTTCACGCGGCGAGCGTTCTTTTGACATTTTTTCAAGATTACTGCGCGAAAGAATAATATTCCTGGGGACACCCGTGGATGATATGGTTGCAAACCTCATTGTTGCCCAACTTTTACTTCTGGACAGTGAAAATCCCGAAAAGGACATTATGTTATACATAAACTCCCCCGGCGGTTCTGTTACTGCGGGTTTGGCGATTTTTGACACAATGCAGCACATAAGAGCCGACGTTTCTACAATATGTCTGGGACAAGCGGCTTCTATGGGAGCTTTTTTGCTTGCGGCGGGTAAAAAAGGCAAGAGACTTGCTCTTCCTCACGCACGTGTTCTTATTCACCAACCGTTGGGCGGCGCTCAGGGACAGGCAACAGATATTGAAATTCAGGCGGCCGAGATAGTGAGAATTAAAAAATCATTAAACGAAATCCTGGCTAAAAATACAGGTCAATCTTTGAAGAAAATTGAGAAAGATACTGACCGCGACTACATTATGACCCCACAAGAAGCACTGGAATACGGTATGATTGACAAAGTTGTATCGATTGACGGTGATAATAACTAGGAGAAAATTCTATGGCAAAACACGACGATCCGAATTTAAAGTGTTCGTTTTGCGGAAAAACTCAAGATCAGGTTAAAAAGCTTATTGCAGGACCCGATGTGTGTATTTGTGATGAGTGTATAGAGCTCTGTAATGAGATACTTGACGAAGAACTTTTCAACCTTAAGCAGGATGAAAAGTCACTTGAACTTGAAATGCTTTTTGAAGGCGTTCCAAAGCCTCAGGAAATTAAAGAATATTTAGATGAACATATTGTCGGTCAGGATGACGCGAAAAAAGTCCTTGCCGTGGCTGTATATAACCATTACAAAAGAATTGCCCACAACATGGACGCCAAAAAGCCCGATATAGAGATTCAAAAAAGCAATATTCTGCTTGTAGGGCCTACGGGTTCGGGTAAAACGCTTTTGGCCCAAACTTTGGCGAAGATGCTGAATGTGCCTTTTGCTGTTGCTGATGCTACAACCCTTACCGAGGCGGGTTATGTGGGCGATGATGTTGAAAACATCCTTCTAAGACTGTACCAGAGTGCAGACTACAATGCTGCACGCGCCGAGCGCGGTATTATTTACATAGACGAGATTGATAAAATTGCCAGAAAGTCTGAAAACCCTTCCATCACAAGAGATGTTTCAGGTGAAGGCGTTCAGCAGGCACTTTTAAAAATGATTGAAGGAACTGTGGCGAATGTTCCTCCTCAAGGCGGGCGTAAACACCCTCATCAGGAGTTCATTCAAATAGACACAGGCAATATTCTCTTTATAGTCGGCGGTGCTTTTGTCGGCCTGGATAAAATAATTGAGCGCCGTGCCGATGACGGTTCGGGAATGGGATTTGGCTCAAATCCTGTCAGTGCACGTGAAAAAGAGGAACGAGCAGCGAAGATGCTCAAAAAATTGCAGCCAGATGACCTTCTTAAGTTCGGCTTGATTCCCGAGTTTATAGGCAGGATACCTATATACTCCGTTCTTGACGCTTTGGATGAAGAAAGTCTCAAAATGATTCTTACAAAACCAAAGAACGCTATTATTAAACAATACGTTGCTCTTATGGAAATGGACGGCGTTGAGCTTGAGTTTGAAGACGCCGCGGTTGACGCTATAGCCGAAGAGGCTATCAAGCGCAAGACCGGAGCGCGTGCTCTTCGTTCTATCGTTGAAGAAATAATGCTCGATATTATGTATGAAGTCCCTTCAAATGAAGATTTGAAGCGTTTTGTTGTCACGGCCGATATTGTCAGAAAAAAGGGCAATGTTGTTGAGATTAGCCGTTCGAAAAAAGAAAAGCCGGACAAGGCTGAAAAAGCAGACAAGACCGGAAAACTAAAAGAAGAAGACATAGCATAATTTTTCAGAGCAAATCTTAATATTTAACGAATAAACACTTGCAAAACTTACTTTCTCAAGGTAGAATAATCGCATACAGTTGAACTTGGGAGATTTTGAAGTATGAAAAAATTAATTGTATGCACGCTGGTTCTGCTTGCTTCAGTTTTTTGTCTGTGTATAAGCCCTGCAAAGGCGAATCCGAGCCTTGTACCTGATGAATTTAACGATTTAAGAAGTAACCATTGGGCTTATAAGCATATAATGCAGTTAAAAGATTTAGGCATTGTTGTAGGTTATCCCGACGGCAGTTACAGACCTGACGCTGATGTTACAAGAGCGGAATTTGCAACGATTGTTATAAAAGCCCTTAATCTTCAAGACAAAGGCAACTTTTATCCCGTTGACTACAAAGACTTGTCAGAACAGTATTGGGGTTACACCAATATTCAAATAGCAACACACTACGGTCTTGTAGTAGGTACTCCGGACGGTTATTTTCTCCCTAATGACCCTGTAAAAAGAGTAGAAGTTATTATGGTGTTGATGAACACCCTTGCATTAAAAGAACTTAATATAGAAACGGCGGATGAATACCTTTCTGTTTACGAAGATATGGACGATGTCCCAGGTTGGGCGAAAATCAGAACAGGTAAAGCGCAGCAGTTATCGATGATTGCTACGCGTCCCGAGTTTGAAGGAAAACTTATGCCGATGGTTCCCGCAACCCGTGCGGAAATTGCAGTTTTCATCGTAAACATGCTTGAGCGTGTTAAAGTCCACCCTAACAAGAGAATTGCATCCGAGCTTCCTAAAATGGCTGACGGATATGTGTTGGACAATGTATATCTTGACGGTACAATTGCCATAATTCCCGCGGGTACTATTTTACCGCTTGGCGTTATGACACACACAGATTCAAGCGAAGCCCAAGAAGGCGATAATTTTACAGCGCGTGCTCTGAAACACTTTGTTAACAAAGACAATATTCTTTTGATTCCTGTAGGAACGCGCTTTATAGGTAAAGTTGATAAAGTTCAAAAGTCTGTTCCTATTATAAAAAATGCTAATATGGTTCTTGCTATTTCGGATATGTTAGACACAGAAGGCGATACAGCTTCGGTCTTCCCTGCAGTAGCGGATACTAACCCTACTCTGTGGCTGAACCACATTAACCCGGGCCTTGAAAAGTTTAATTTCAATGTGTGGAAAGGCCGCGACTTTATTCTTCACAGAAGCCAGGTAAAAGAGTTCATCCTGCTTGAACCTGTAAGAATAGACGTTATGGACAACTGGATTTATCAATAAAGATAAAAACTATATATAAAAGCCCTGCCACGGTGGGGCTTTTTAAAATATGAAATAATCATTAAAATAAAATTAACTTTTGCAATATTTATAAAAATCATTATTAAAATGTATATAGAGGAATGAAGAAAATTTTAACAAAGTTCTGTTTTGTAAAAATTTTCAGACGGCCCAAAGTATGTGAAAGCACCCAGGTAAGCCGTTGATACTTGGCGGTCAGTCTAAAATCCGACTAGAAAATTATGAGGTATTCCCATGTTCAATTTTGACAGTTTAACCCAAAGCGCACAAAAGATTGTTTTTGAGGCGCAAGAGTTGGTAAAGTTAAATAAAAACTCTCTTCTGGAGAGCGCCCACCTTGTTCTTGCCATGGCAAAAAGCAGTGAGACAGTGTGTATTGACCTTATGAAAGAGTTAAAACTCAATTCCAATCTCTTTCGCGATGACATTCAAAATATTATAAACGAGCTTCCAAAGGTGGATAATACCTCTGGCCAGCTTTATTTTTCACAAGACTGTCTCAAAATTCTACAGGCTTCTCTGGATGAAGCCAAGAGCCTGAAAGACAAGTTTGTAACGCCGGAGCATATATTGCTTTCGATAATTGACAATACCGATGCAAACTCTTCTCTTATGCGTGTTTTAAACAAGTTTTCACTTACTAAAGACAAATTGTTCGACGCTATGAAAAAACTGCGCGGTAATCAAAAAGCGGACACTCAAAATGCGGATGAAGATTTTAATGTGCTTGAAAAATACTCCCAAGACTTGACTGAACGTGCCCGTCAGGGCAAACTTGACCCCGTAATAGGCCGTGATGAAGAAGTCAGAAGGATTATTCAGGTACTAAACCGCCGTTCAAAAAACAATCCTTGTTTAATAGGAGAGGCAGGTGTGGGTAAAACCGCTATTGTCGAGGGTCTTGCCCAGCGTATAGTGCGCGGGGATGTTCCGGAAGGCTTAAAAGAAACGCAGCTTATAGCGCTTGATATGGGCGCGCTTGTCGCGGGGGCGAAATACAGGGGTGAATTTGAAGAGCGTCTTAAAAAAGTGGTTGATGAAGTCGAGAAGTCCGAAGGTTCCATTATTATGTTTATTGACGAAATTCACACCGTGGTGGGTGCGGGTGCCGCAGAAGGCTCAACGGATGCAGGCAACCTTTTAAAGCCGATGCTTGCCCGCGGCGCTATACGTACGGTCGGCGCGACGACTATAAACGAATATAGAAAGTATATAGAGAAAGACCCTGCACTGGAGCGCCGTTTTCAGCCTGTTCTTGTGGATGAGCCCAGTGTGGATGACACTATATCAATCCTTCGCGGCTTGAAGGAGCGTTATGAGGTGCACCATGGCGTGCGTATAAAAGACTCTGCGCTTAGTGCCGCCGCAAGTTTGTCTGACAGGTATATCACAGACCGTTTTCTTCCCGACAAGGCGATAGACCTGATTGACGAGGCGGCGTCGAGTGTGCGTATAGAAATAGACTCTATGCCCGAAGAGCTTGATATGCTTGAAAGACAAAAGCTTCAGCTGGGCATTGAGCTTGAGGCATTAAAAAGCGAGAATGCGGCCGAGAAAATTAAAAATGTGGAAAAACTTTTAAAGGATGTTTCCCAAAAAGCTGACGCCCTAAAAGCCCAATGGGAGCGTGAAAAAAGTTCGCTTAAAGGAGAGGTCGGTATAAAATCGGAAATAGAAAAAATAAAACTTGAGATTGAAAATGCCGAGCGCGAGGCCAATCTTGAACTGGCCGCAAAATTAAAATACGGTAAACTTCCCGAGCTTGAGAAAGAGTTGTATGAGGCTGCAAATGCTCCCGAGAGTGATGTTCCCGCACTTTTGAAAGAAGAAATTGACGAAAATGATATCGCGAACATTGTTTCAAAATGGACTGGCGTTCCTGTGACGAAACTTGTCGAAACCGAAGCGGACAGGCTGATAAAAATGGAAGACGTGCTCCACGAGCGTGTAGTGGGTCAGGATGAAGCGGTTGAAGTAGTGTCTGACGCTATTCGCCGTGCGCGTTCGGGTTTGAAAAATCCGAAGCGTCCTATAGGCGTTTTCTTGTTCCTCGGCCCTACGGGCGTGGGTAAAACCGAGCTTGCCAAGGCTCTTTCGGAGTATATGTTTATGGACGAAGACGCGATGATTCGTATTGATATGTCTGAATATATGGAAAAACATTCCGTTTCAAGGCTTATAGGCGCTCCTCCCGGGTATATCGGGCACGATGAAGGAGGTCAGCTGACCGAAAAAGTGCGACGCAAGCCGTATTCCGTTGTTCTTTTCGATGAGGTTGAAAAGGCGCACCCCGACGTGTTTAACATAATGCTTCAGATTTTTGACGACGGGCGTTTAACCGACTCCAGAGGCAGAACGGTTGATTTCAAAAATACTGTGATAATAATGACTTCAAATATCGGCAGTGATATTATTCTTGAGAATACTATTTCTAAGACCGTTAACGGCGAGGGTAAAAACTATGAAGAAACCCGTGAAGCGGTTATGGAAAGACTGCGTTCTCACTTTAGGCCCGAGTTTTTGAACAGGGTTGACGAGACGGTATTTTTCGAGGCCCTTAAAATGCAAGACCTTCAAAAAATCGTTGATATCCAGATGGAGTATTTGAAATGCCTTTTAAAAGACAGAAAAATAGAGCTTGAAATAACGGAAGACGCCAAGGAAAGGCTTGCTATAGAAGGGTATAACCCGTTGTACGGGGCAAGGCCGCTGAAGCGTGTTATCTCGAAGAAGCTTGAAACGCCGCTGTCTAAAGAGCTTTTGAAGGAAACTTTTAAAGACGGCGATACGGTTGTAATCGATGCCGAAGATACGGAAATAGTCTTTAAAAGAGGCTAATAGTCAAATAATATCTTCCAGCAATTTTGAAATATCTATCTCGAGTACTTTTGCGATGTCAATTACTGCGAAAATGCTCGGAGACTGTTTTCCGAGTTCGATTTGGCTTATGGAAATATTGTGCATATCAACAAGTTCGGCTAATTTTTCCTGACTGTAGCCCTTTCTGTTTCTTTCTGCCCTTATGTTATTACCTAAAATTTTATTTCTATCACTTTTCATAGCTTATAAAAGTATGGAAGATTGACAGCAAATGAACAACATATTATAATTTTATATATTAATATTATAATATTAGAAATAAGTAAAATATAATGAATAATTCAGATAATACACATAATCAAAAATTCGAAGAATGCCTTACTCTCAAGGTCTTAGGTTATCTTGAAGAGTGTTTTATAGATTATAACCATTTAAAAGAATTTGAGGTTACCCACACGCGAGTTGCCATCGAGCTGATGAAGCTCGAACTTTTTTGCAGATTGAAAATCAAAGCCGGAAGTTAAATAAGACTTTCTAAAATTTCGGCGCAGTCTCTGACCATTTTAGAACAGTGAGCTTTGCGCTCCGGTGAATGAAAGTTTGAAAAACCGTGTGTTAGTGCGGCGCAGCAGCAGGCCTTATTTCTTTTTTTAAATTCGTCTACAAATGCTTTTGCTTTTTCGCGCGCCAAGCCGCTTTTTGTGCGCCCGTGTTTAAATCCGATTATGATTTGGGCGCCCGTAACAGCGCCGCAGGCACAGCCAGATGACATGCCGCCCGAGAAGGATGTTGCGACATCCAGGATTTCAGCAGGCGCCCAACCTTCGTCTATGGCCGTTTTGACTATGCTTTCAGAGCAGGAGTAACCTTCTTCCAGAAAGTTTTTAACGGCTTTATCAGCTAAATTTTCCATATAACCTCCGATTTAGAAAAGGCAGAGTTAATTCTGCCTTTTAATACTTTGTGTTTTGTCCGTTGTCTTATGCGTTTATTTTGTTGCGCCTGATTTAGCAACGATTTCTGATTCGATGTTAACAGGAACCTGTTCGTAGCATTGGAACTCCATTGAGAATGTTCCGCGTCCCTGTGTTTTTGAACGGATGTCTGTAGCGTACCCGAACATTTCGGCAAGAGGAACAACCGCACGAACTTGTTGGATACCCGTGCCTGGCATTGCTTCCATACCTTCAACGCGTCCGCGGCGTGAAGAGATGTCACCGATGATGTCCCCTGTGTTTTCTTCGGGGACTTCGATTTCAACTTTCATCATAGGTTCAAGGATGCAAGGTTTAGCTTTTTTGGTACCGTCTTTAACGGCCATAGAACCTGCTATTTTGAACGCCATTTCAGAAGAGTCAACGTCGTGGTATGTTCCGTCGTATAATGTAACTTTAACGTCAATCATCGGGAATCCGGCTAAGATACCGCCTTCAAGCGCTTCTTCCATACCTTTTCTGGCAGGTTCGATATATTCTTTCGGGATGGCGCCGCCGACGATTTTGTTTTCAAATACAAATCCCGCGTTTTCTTCGGCAGGTTCGATTTTGATTTTAACGTGGCCGTATTGACCGCGGCCGCCTGACTGACGAACGAATTTAGAGTCTTGGTCGGCTGTTCCGCGAATTGTTTCACGGTAAGCAACTTGAGGTTTACCAACGTTGGCGTCAACTTTGAATTCTCTTAAGAGCCTGTCTACAATGATTTCAAGGTGAAGTTCGCCCATACCCGAAATGATTGTCTGGCCTGTTTCAGTATCGGTTTTAACTTGGAAAGACGGATCTTCTTCGGCAAGTTTTTGAAGAGCGATACCCATTTTGTCCTGGTCAGCTTTTGTTTTTGGTTCGATTGCAACCGAGATAACGGGTGTCGGGAATGTCATTTTTTCCAATATAATAGGTTTATTTTCATCGCACAGTGTGTCGCCGGTTGTAGTGTCTTTAAGACCTACAGCGGCACAGATGTCGCCTGCGTAAACTTCGGTGATTTCGTTTCTTTGGTCAGCCTGCATCTGGACAAGACGTGAAATACGTTCTTTTTTGCCGTTTGTGGCGTTGATTACATAAGAACCTGACTTTAAAACGCCCGAGTAAACTCTCATAAATGTCAGACGGCCGACATAAGGGTCAGTCATAACCTTGAATGAAAGTGCGGCAAACGGTTCGTTGTCATCAGAGTGACGTTCGGCCTTTGTACCGTCGGGAAGTTCGCCTTGAATAGCTTTAACGTCAGTCGGCGCGGGCATGTATTCAACAACGTTATCTAACAGAAGCTGAACGCCTTTGTTTTTAAACGCTGTACCGCAAGTAACGGGAACGATTTTGTTTTCACAAACACCTTTTCTTAGCGCGGCTTTAATTTCGGCTACAGAAAGCTCTTCGCCTTCGAGGAACTTCATCATGAGTTCATCGTCAAACTCGGCAACGGCTTCAACAAGAGCCGCGCGGTAAGTTTCCGCGTCATCTTTCATATCGGCAGGAACGTCTTCAACGGAAATGTCTGTACCGAGGTCGTTTTGATAGATGTGCGCTTTCATTTCGATTAAGTCAACAAGACCTTTGAACTGGTCTTCAGCGCCGATTGGAAGCTGGATAGGGTGAGCGTTAGCGCCTAAGCGGGTTTTGATTTGGTCGACAACTCTTATAAAGTTAGCGCCCACGCGGTCCATTTTGTTAACGAACACCAAACGGGGAACTTCGTAACGGTTAGCCTGTCTCCAAACTGTTTCAGACTGAGATTGAACACCGCCGACTGCGCAATATACCGCGACCACGCCGTCCAATACACGAAGCGAACGCTCAACTTCAATAGTGAAGTCAACGTGTCCGGGGGTGTCTATGACGTTGATTTGGTGGTTTTTCCAGAAAGATGTAACCGCGGCGGATTGGATTGTGATACCGCGCTCTCTTTCTTGTTCCATAAAGTCAGTTACGGCAGCGCCTTCGTGCACTTCGCCGATTTTATGTGTTTTACCTGTATAGAACAAAATACGTTCTGTTGTAGTGGTCTTACCTGCATCGATGTGAGCGGCAATACCAATGTTTCTAATCTTATCTAGTGGTGTCTGTCTTGGCATGGTTTTTTCCTTTTCTTCTAATTACTCAAATTATATAAAATATCTTCTCATAAAAATAATATGATACAAGAAAATTGTAGTGATGCTTGAACCTCATGGCAATTTTCTAAATTAAAAATGTTTTTATTTATTCATAGGAATTTTAGAAAGCGAGAACAAATGACAAATTTCAACTACAATACTGTTGTGCCGCAGTATAGTACCAATTTATACAGCGGTAACTATGTACCGACAAACAGCGGCTGGCTTTTATCCCCCGCACAAAACACCGTAACTTCTCCTGTACAGGGAGACTCTTTTACTTCCTCCCCAACAGGTAATGACGGTAAATTTGATTACTCGATAGATGACGGCAAAATCTCCTTTGGCGACAAGCTAAAAAACGTAGGCAAAGGTCTGATTTCACCTATAACAAATATGTTCTCCTCACCTAAAAACTTTTTAATAGGTGCAGGAATGATGGTTGCAGGTGCAGCTCTTATGATAGGAACAGCAGGGGCTGCAGCCCCAATACTTATTGCTGCAGGTGTTACAGCAGGAGCTGTACAACTTGGAACAGGAGCATATAAAGCAGCAACGGCAAAAACTGATGCGGAAGCTGAAGCTGCGTGGCAAGGAATCGGTGCAGGTACAACGTCAGTAGGACTTTCTGTACTTGGTGCAAAAACATCTCTTAAGGCGGCAGGGTTTGCGGATGACGCTGCGAATATGAATATGCTCCAAGCAACGGCAAAATGTTTTAAGGTTGCTCCTTCCCAAGCGGTAAAAAGCGGCAATATGATTGCAAGCGGTGAAGCAGCAGCAAATATTAAAAACTTTTTAGGCATAAAGCCAAAGGCAGATGCAGACACAAATCCAAAAACAACAGATGATAAACCGTTGTCTGAAAAGAAAGCAGATGTTGATGCTGAAACAAAACCCGTGGAAAAACCTGTTGAAGAAAAAACCGAAGTTAAGCCGAAAATTGAGCCAAAGACTGACAGGGCTGTACTTATCGAAAATGCAAAAAATGATTTCGTAAATAATAGAAAAGGCGAAACCTTTATGGGTATTTATGAACCATTGGAACGGGTGGCCCAAGGTAAATCAAAAAACATGCTAAATGCTGTTGGTGATTGGGATACCAGGATGGGCAATCTAAAAGATGCTGATTCTTTAAAAACGCTTTGGGATGATTGTTTTCCTACAGGTAAGTCTGTCACGGATCTTAATAAATCAGAACTACAGCAAGTAGCTGCAAAATTTATGGACATAATGAAAAAAGATTTTGGAGTTAAGCGAATGGAATCATCCGGGTTTTTGGTAGATAGTGATACTTATGGGCTATTTACTACCGAGAGCGGTGAAATTATTGAAGCAGGAAATCGCGTAAAGACAATATTGCCGGCTTGGATTAATGATAAAGGTGTTGTCCTTGAAAAAGGCCGTATCGATGCTGCAGTATAATAAAGTCTCTAAAGCAAATCAGGGCGTCTCTTTTGAGTACGCTCTATTTGCTGCTCCCGTCTGAATTTCTCAATCTCGGCGTGGTGTCCGTTTAGAAGGACTTCGGGCACTTTCATACCGCGAAATTCCGCAGGGCGTGTGTAGTGCGGGTGTTCCAAAAGCCCCCCGAGCGCTTGCGAAAAACTGTCGCACTGTGCCGAGTCTTCTTTCCCCAAAACTCCTTCGATATGCCTTGAAACACTGTCTATGATGCACAGCGCACCCAACTCGCCGCCTGTGAGAACAAAGTCGCCCAAGGATATTTCACGCGGTTTCAATCCTGTCCTTATACGTTCGTCGAACCCTTCGTAGCGTCCGCAAAGAAGTATAAGCTGTTCACGTTTTGAAAGTTCAAGCGAAAGTTTGTGGTTAAACACTTCTCCCTGCGGGGTGAGCATTATAAACTCCGAGTTTGGCAGCCGCTCGATGCTTTCATAAGCGTTAAAAACGGGTTCACACTTTAAGACCATACCTGATGAGCCTCCGTAAGGCATATCGTCTACGCGTCTGTGCTTGTCTTGTGTGTGTTCGCGCGGATTAACCGTGTTTACTTGAATTAAGTCCGCTTCCTGAGCGCGTTTTAGGATGGACTCCGAACAATAATTTTTTATCATATCGGGAAAAATAGTTATTACATCAAATCTTATCATTCAAGCAGCCCCTCGATGGGTTTTATGATGACTTTTTTGCCTTTAATGTCCACAACAGGTACAAGTTCTTTTACAAACGGTACCAGAATCTCCTGTTTTTGAGGGTCTTGCGGTTTTATGCAGAGTAAGTTAGTGGCAGAATTGTCTCCTACTGAGGTTATTTCGCCGATGTAGTCTTCTTTGTTGTCGAATACTTTCATTCCGACGAGGTCGGAGACCAGATACTCCTCTTTTTCCAGTTGTTTTTTAACATCTTCTTTTTCGATGTATAAATTTTGGCCTTTGTAGGGCATTAGTTCGTCGATGGAATTTATTTCGCTAAACTTAACTATGGCAACGCCTTTGTGAAAGCGCAGCTTTTCAATGTTCAGGGTGCCGTTTTTTGTCTGTACGCTTTTGAGGGATTGGATTTGCGCTTCCTTGCCCTTGGTGTACCCGACTTTTGCTTCCCCCTGAATGCCGTGGAAATTTAAGATTTTTGCTATGGAAATAAGGTTGTTCATAAGGGTTATTATAACGAAATGAGCGAGGGAAGTAAACAGCAAAGCCGTTTTACTTCTGAGTGAATGAGTTACAACGGCGAAGCCGTTATAGCAAAAAAAGCTTTATTGCGGCATTTTTTTGTCTATGCCCTTTTTCATCAGCGTATTGAGCCGCCTTATAGCCTTGCGCATGGTATACAAATTATCAGTGATGTTATTTAGCATAACTTCTATTTCCCAAAGTTGGTGTTTAATATATTTTTTTGTGTTTTCCTGCACTATATTGTCCTTTCAGAGCAAAATGCCCTCTTGAGTGATTGTCCTCCTAAGTGACTTATACTACAAATAATATTATGAGTAAAGTACTTTTAAAAAAATTTGCTGCAAGATTAAAATATTTACGGACACAAAAAGGTATGACCCAAGATGATTTGTCGGCAAAAGCAAAAATATCACGTTCAACAATTTCAATGATAGAAGCTCAAAGGCGCGATGTTACTTTAGACAAAATCGCTAAAATTTCCCGTGCACTCGGAGTTGAACCAAAAGAACTTTTTGAGTTTGATTGAAGAAAAAAATGAAGGAGACCCTTCCAAAGGGGCTGTTTCAACTAAAGCCCGACAGGGCGATAATCTTAAGATTGAACAATTTAAAGCACAATTATTACTCATGTTCTTTTTGGGTAAAAAGAACCAAAAACCGGTGGGTCATGGCCGTTACATTCAGGGGCGGTTAAAGCTCACCTTTCTTTGCGTTTGAACTCGTCGTTTTTTTGTTAATTCAAAAAAACTCCTCGCGCCTTTTTGTCTGCGCTCATACACGCAAACGCACTTCCGTTCGCCAAAGCCGCCCCAATCATTTCACTAAATGACCCACTTGTCGGGTCTCGAAGCAAGGCTGTTGACTTTTGTGCCTATATCTCTTGTTGGCCGCTTATTGAGACTCGACGAAAAGATATTTCTGACTTACCCGTTAATTGCAAAATAAACTTCTTTGAGACGTTTTTTGCTTACGTGTGTATAGAGTTGTGTTGTTGCTATATTTGCGTGGCCCAGAAGCTCTTGAACTACGCGCAAATCCGCGCCGCGCTCCAAAAGGTGTGTGGCGAAAGAATGTCTTATTGTGTGCGGAGTGATAGTTTTCTGGATGCCCTCTCCCAAAGAACGTATGAAGTTATAAACCCATTGTCTGGAAATTCTTTTGCCTTTGGCGTTGATGAACACCCTTTGTTCGTTTTCAATTTTGTTAAGTTTCAGAACAGTTTCACGTTCCTTAAGGTAACTTTTAACGGCTTGTGCCGCGGGTTTTCCCAGCGGAACTATTTTTTCTTTGGAACCCTTGCCGAAAGTTCTCACAGTATTTACTTTTAAATCAATGTTTAAGAGGTTAAGTCCCACAAGTTCGCTCACCCTGAGGCCTGTGGCGTATAGAAGTTCGAAAACAGCTTTTTCAAGTGTCGAGAGGTTAGTTTTGAGCATTTTTTCTATATCGTCCGTAGATACTACCTTGGGGAGTTTTTTTGGCACTCTGGGGCTTTCTATGCCCAGTGCAGGATTGTGTTTAAGCTCCTGTTTTGCATTTAAAAATTTGAAAAAACCTTTCAAGGAGGCTATTTTCCTTGTAATACTTGAAGGCTTTATGTTTTCATCCATTAAATTTTTTGTGTAAATACTAAAGTGGTTTCGGACTATGTTTTTTGATTCGGAGATATTTTGTCCTTCAAGAAAATTGATAAAAGCGACAATGTCGTTTTGGTAGGCTAAAATTGTATTGGAGCTTAGGCCGCGCTCAATCTCAAGGTATGATAAATACTTTTCCAACTCTTCTCTCAGCATTCTCGGATTATAGCATATTTTTCATACTAAAAATCCGCGTTCTGTTTGAGCGCGGATTTTTATAATATTATGATTAATTAATCTATTATGAGGAGCGAGCACAATGTGAAAATAAATTTTCACATTTGCAGCGAGCGACGAGTTAAAATGACGCAGTCATTATTTGGCTCCTGTCAAACTGCTTTGCAGTTTGTCCGTTCGGGCTATGCCCTCACAACGTCGCCTATAAGACCTGCCCTCACCAGGACCCTCCCTTGTAATTCTCGGGTTCCACCCTCGAAAACAAGAAGAGCTGCGGTCTTTTGGCTCGGCGTTCGTGGCAAAAGCTCAAGTAAACTTGGCTTTTCACTCACTTCTCGCCATCGATACGTACGTCTTACAAGCCTTGCTCCCGTAAGCCTCTCCAGACTACTGCCGGCTCACGCATTTTACTTCTTGGGATTTAAGAACTCGGGAATGTCTAACAATCCGCCGCCTGAAGGCTCGTGAATAGGACGAGGAGCAGGTGCAGGAGTAGTTGTGTCTCCGAGAGGGCTTAATGATGAAGTTGAAGCGCTTAAGCCCGAAGCAGAGAATCCGCCCGAGAAAAAGTCTACCGCTGAAAGTCTTCCTTCTTCTTTTGCAATGGTTTCGCCGTTTTTAAGCGAGAAGCCCGTAGCTATAACAGTAATTTGGATTTCTCCCTGAATTCTGTCGTCAATAACAGAACCGAAAATAACATCGGCGTTGTCTGCAACAGCGTCGTGGATAACTCCGGCAGCTTCGTTAACTTCGTGCAATGTCATATCAGGGCCGCCTGTTACGTTCATTATGATGCCTGTGGCGCCGTGGATTGAAGTTTCAAGCAGTTTAGAGTTGATTGCAAGTTTGGCTGCTTCCATCGCCCTGCCTTCTCCCGAAGACTTGCCGATACCCATAAGGGCCGAGCCTGAAGCTTGCATAACTGTTTTAACGTCCGCAAAGTCAACGTTGATAAGACCTGGAACGATAATTATATCTGAAATACCTTGTACACCGCGTAATAACACTTGGTCAACCACAAGGAATGCATCTCTCATTGTTGTACGACGCTCAACAATTTCAATAAGTTTGTCGTTAGGGATAACGATGAGAGCATCGACATTTTCTTTTAATTTTTCAAGACCTGCTAATGCTTGAGAAAGTCTTTTTTTACCCTCAAAACCGAAGGGTTTAGTTACAACGCCTATAGTTAAAGCGCCGAGTTCTTTGGCAATTTTCGCTACAACCGGAGCAGCACCCGTGCCTGTTCCGCCGCCCATACCTGCCGTGACAAAAACCATATCTGAACCGTCAAGTGCAACGAGCAGGTCTTCGCGGTTTTCTTCGGCGGCTTTTTCGCCGATTGAAGGATCGCCGCCGGCACCAAGCCCGTTAGTGAGTTTTGAGCCCAATTGCAGTCTCTTTGAAGCGGAAGACATTTCAAGAACTTGAGCGTCAGTGTTCATAGCCCAGAATTCAACACCGCTTAAACCTTCTTTAATCATTCGGTTAACTGCGTTTCCGCCGCCGCCGCCTACACCTATAACTTTAATGTTTGCTTTATTAGTGGCACTTCTGTTGAAGTCGCTTGATTTCTTATCGAAACTGTCTAGTCTGAATTTGTCCACTTGACCCTCACACTTTCCTGTACTCTATTTATTCTAATATATTTAAAAAGCATGGATATGTAAAGCTTTTCACCAAAATTATCCTATTTTTTATGAATAAATTCAATGAATCTTTACACAACTTAATCTATTTAGGTGAAATCTTACAGTATTTTTTTAAGCTTGAATAATCATTTTATGCTTAAGTCTAAAACTTTCTTTATATTTTATTTGTTTGACTATGTGCTGTCTAAGTTGTAGAATTTTGATGTCTGAAATAAGGAGATGAAAATGAGCTATGTACACAAGCAAGGAGCAAAATTAACGAGAGACGAGATAACGAAGATTGTTAAGGAGAACAATGTAAGGTCTATAAGGCTGCAGTTCGTTGATATGAACGGTAATGTAAAAAACCTTGCGGTTCCTTCCACCCAGCTTGATAAAGTTTTGAATAACGAATATATGCTTGACGGTTCGTCTATAAAAGGTTTTAGAAATATTGAAACATCAGATATGTATTTCTTTCCGGATTATGCAACTTTTTGCATACTTCCCTGGCGCGAGCGCGACGGTTCGAACGCAGCGAGAATTATATGTGACATTCACAATGCTGACGGTACGCCTTTTGAAGGTTGTCCCCGCTGTAATTTAAAGCGTGTTATTAAAGAAGCTGAAGATATGGGCTATGTTATGAATATCGGCCCGGAGGCTGAATTTTTCTTATTTAAGAAAGACGAAAAAGGTTGTCCTGTGGTGTGTTATCACGATAAGGGCGGATACTATGACGTCGGTCCCGACGACTGCGGAGAAGACATCCGTTCTGAAATGGTTGCAACGCTTCATCAAATGGGATTTGAAATTGAAGCAAGCCACCATGAAGTAGCCCCCTCACAGCATGAGATAGACTTTAAATACTCTGATGCCTTAACTACAGCGGATAATGTTGTTACGTTTAAATATGCGGTTAAAGTTATCGCGAATAAACACGATTTGCATGCAACATTTATGCCGAAACCTATTTTTGGCGTAAACGGTTCGGGCATGCACTGTAATGTGTCGCTTTTTAAAAACGGCAAGAATGCTTTCTATGACCCTGACGCTGAATATGGCCTTTCAACAGATGCTGTGTACACGATAGGTTCGATGCTTGAACACGTTCAAGAGTTTACGGCTATAACAAACCCTGTTGTAAACAGCTATAAAAGGCTTGTCCCCGGTTATGAAGCGCCTGTTTATCTGGCATGGTCTTTGGCAAACCGTTCCGCGCTTATAAGAGTTCCCGCTAAAAGAGGCAGCGCGACACGTGTCGAGCTTCGCTCGCCTGACCCTACCTGCAACCCGTACCTGACTTTTGCGGTTCTGTTGACGGCTGCCATTGAAGGCATAAAGAACAAAACTAACCCTCCCGCTCCGCGTGAGGAGAACATTTATGATATGTCCGACAGCGAGAGAAATGCTAAAGGTATCAAGTCGCTTCCCGGCAGCTTAAACGAGGCGCTCTATGCTATGCGTGATTCCGAGCTTGTCAAAAAAGCTCTGGGAGAGCACATTTTCAACGAATTTCTAAGCTCAAAGCTGCGAGAGTGGGATAACTACCGCATTCAAGTGAGCGAATGGGAAATAGAAAAGTACATATAGCCAAAAGAGGCCGAAAGGCCTCTTTTGGTGTTACTTTTTAATTTTATTAGTCTCCGCTAATCGGCCCCTCTGAACCTGAAGAGTAATTCATCTCACCCCGAACTATTAAGTGTTACTTAATAGTTCATAGCACTTTCTGCGAGGACTTTTGCGGCGCAGTACCAACCGCTGCCGGAGGCGCTGCAGTCATCATCAACCTCACTTGTTTCAATTGGGGTAATACCATTCCAAACATAAGAACCATGCGGTTTAATTCCCAGATTTGAAGGGAAAACGTCAAAATAAAATATATCTCTGCCATATCTGTTCGGGCCCTTTAAGCCGTTAACATCTACATAGAAAAAGCCCCGAGAAGCCAGAGGAGTTGTGTTGCTGGATTTCTCATACGCCCAGGACATGCCGTCAGATGTTACTATTCTATAATTGCGGATGGTATTGCGAGTGGCGCTGTCGGTATCCCAAGAGCTGCCATCTAGCCATGTAATTCCTTCAGGAAAGCAGCCTTTTTCTGTTGTCGCTCCGCAGTTTTTTAAGACGTCGAAGTGGGGGAGGAAGTATCTTTCAAAGTCAGCTGTGGGGTCACCTCCTGTCGACCAGTCCCAGTTCGCCATCTCACCGTGTTCTTGTATGGCCTCTCTCTCAACAGCCTTAAGTGTATTGTAAGCCTTTTTTAATCCGACAACATACTGGTCTTTAGTGACTTTTGTAACAACAGCGGGAATTGTAAGCGCCGCGACAACTCCGATAATCGCCAGAGTGAGCAGAACTTCCGCTAGCGTAAACGCACGGACGTGGCAGGGCCTTGGCCCGAACGTCCTTTGTGAGGGCTCCGTTGAGGGGGCCGAACTGTGCGTATTACAAGAAAGCGTAAATCCTTTTGCTCCTGTAGAATTTCTGAAAGAAATTCCTACGTCGCCCATCTTCACGCCCTGTGCGAGCGCTCTTGCGCCCACTACGGGCTGTCGGCTTGCGCATTCTCTTTGCATACATTTGTTACCTTTTTGTTCTCATTACAGAAGCAGTGTACAAAATTTTCAGGATGAAAACAATAGTTTAGAATACGTATAAATATCCCGCGGCTTCCTTAAGGTGTATGGATGGGAAATAGAAAAGTACATATAATTAAAAGAGGCCTTTTGGCCTCTTTTAGTATCACATTTGGTTTTAAGCGAAAATGTTAAATGAGCTTTTGATTTTTTTATCAAGCGCTTTTCTGTTGGCTTCCTCTTGTAAAGTTGCAACTTTGTACATCAGTTGGTTTCTGTAGTTGTCCATCTCGAGTGTTTTTTCCGCATTGGACAGACCCCTAAAGTCGAGAGGTTCTATCATGGGACGTGAAACCATTGACATAAGCGCGTCATTATTGGCAAACGTACTTGAAAGTGCGTTGTGCCTCATATTTATTGAATTCATCATTGAAATCATGTTGACTATCATAAAATCTCCGATTTTGTGATGTACTATTGTACCATGGCTCTCTATTATACCACTTTAAGGAAAAAATTCAACCACCTGAAGTTTATTATGTTACTGTGGCTCCATAGGCCATACAGTACTGCCTTGCTCAGAACCTGAAGAGTAATTAATCTCACCCTCGGAAAGGACTTTTGCACTGCAAACCACACCATTATCTTTGGATAAACAGTTGCTGTTTATGTTTTCTGAACTCCAATAATAACCATATGGTTTTGTGCCGTTGTCATAAAAGGTAAAGACAAAAACGTCTTTTCCAAATTGATTTGGCTTTTTTGAACCGTTAACATCAACAGTTATATACATGTCAGGTGATGTTGAATCTCTACTTTCTACAAGAAAGGCCATACCGTCTGACGTTATAAACTTATATCCTGTCCTTTCGTCGGGATTATCAGTTGTCCTATTAGAAAGGACTCTGTAGTCCCCTGTTGCAAAACACGCTTCGTCAGTTGCTTCACCGCAGTCTTTTAAGATATCAAAGTGCGGCTTAAGATATTGTTTAAAAATTGCTAAAATGTCTGCCGATGGTGTATACCAACTTATAAGTTCGCCGTTTTCTTGTATAGCTTCCCTCTCCACACTTTTAAGCGTATTGTAAGCTTTTTTTAAACCAACAACGTATTGGTCGTTTGTAACTTTTGTAATTACAGCAGGAATTGTAAGCGCCGCTACAACTCCGATAATCGCCAAAGTAAGCAGAACTTCCGCTAGCGTAAACGCACGGACGTGGCAGGGCCTTGGCCCGAACGTCCTTTGTGAGGGCTCCGTTGAGGGGGCCGAACTGTGCGTATTACAAGAAAGCATAAATCCTCTTGCTCCTGTAGAATTTCTGAAAGAAATTCCTACGTCGCCCATCTTCACGCCCTGTGCGAGCGCTCTCGCGCCCACTACGGGCTGTCGGCTTGCGCATTCTCTTTGCATACATTTGTTCCCTTTTTATTCTCGTAACAGATGCAGCATACAAAATTTTCAAAATAAAAACAATAGTTTAGAATGCCTATAAATGTTCCGCAGCACTTTTTTACACGAAATTTACTTCAGTGCGTCAGCGCCTGAGATAATTTCAATAAGTTCGCCGGTGATTTTTTCCTGACGTTTTTTGTTGTAGTCGATGGTCAGTTTGTCTATCATTTCCTGGGCATTATTTGTAGCGGCAGACATAGCGGTCATTCTGGAGGCAAGTTCACTTGCTCCCCCCTCTAAAAGCGCCTGGTATATAACGTTTGTGATATACATAGGGACAATTGCGCTCAAAACCGCTTCGGCCGAAGGTTCAAATTCCATCATTGAATCTACGTGGTTTTCGTCGTGCTGCAAGGGTTCTTCGTCTCTGTGGAACTCTCTGGGGCAGTTATCTTCCGTTATGGCAGGGAGCAAAGTCCAGTCTTCTACTTTGTATACCATCATATTTTGATAACGGGTAGTGATAAGTTCAACGGAGTCAATCTCTTTTTTTACATAGGCGTCAGCTATATTTGAAGCCAGATAATAGGCTGAAGACGCGCTGATGTCGTTCATTATATCATTATATGTTTTAACTATTTCAAATTCCAATTGTCTTTGAGCGCTTTTTAAAGGCGGAAGCGCCTTTGTGCCTGCAAGGTATAGCTTTACCTTTTGGCCTTTTTCTATACATTCCCTTATTCTTTTTAAGGTAAAGCGTACAATGTTGCCGCTATACGCGCCTGCTAAGCCTTTGTTGGAAGATACAACAATTATGCCTACCGTTTTTATTTCTCTTTCTTCCAAAAGTGCGGGGTAGTTTTCAATATTTGCCTCGGTTTTAATTTTTGCGTAGTCTGTACTGCATATTCTGTCGTGTGCGGTGGCAAACATTTTTAAAAGTTCGTATGTAAAAGGACGAGACTCGCGAACCGCGTTCTCTGCTTTTTTAACTTTAGCTGCAGCAACCATTTTCATAGCTTTGGTAATTTTTTGGGTACTGGCTATACTTTTTATTCTGTCTTTTATTGCACGAAGGTTTGCCATTTAGTTTTCCTTTAAATTTCTTTTTTTATGAAACCTCTGGTTGAAAGGCGCTTTCTTTGAATGTTTTGAGTTTTTCTCTTAAAGCTTCTTTGTCAGCATCTTCAAGCCCTGCCCCGTCATTCAGTCTTTTTTCGAGGTCGGGGAGGTTGGCTCTCAGGTAGTCAAACCATTGTGATTTGAAGCTTGCAATGTTTTTATTTTCGATATTATCTATAAAGCCTTCGTTACCCGCAAAGAGGATTGTAACCTGCTGCGCAACGCTTAGGGGGCGGTATTGGTGTTGAATTAATATCTGCGTAAGTTTTTCGCCTTTCAAAAGTTGTGCACGGGTAGCGGCGTCAAGGTCTGAAGCAAACTGGGCGAATGCTTCCAGTTCCCTGTATTGTGCCAGGTCAAGACGGAGCTGGCCTGCAACCTGTTTAACGCCTTTTGTCTGCGCTGCACCTCCAACCCTTGAAACCGATGTACCCGCGTCAATTGCAGGACGCTGACCGGAGTTGAAGAGATTAGACTCAAGGAATATCTGACCGTCGGTAATAGAGATTACGTTGGTCGGGATGTAGGCTGAAATGTCGCCTGCCTGTGTTTCGATAATAGGAAGTGCGGTGATTGAGCCGCCGCCTAACTTGTCAGAGAGCTTACAAGCGCGCTCGAGAAGTCTTGAGTGGAGATAGAAAACGTCGCCGGGGTATGCTTCACGGCCTGGAGGGCGGCGAAGAAGCAGTGACATTGTACGGTATGCCTGCGCGTGTTTTGTAAGGTCATCGTAAACTATGAGTACCGACTTACCTTGGTCTAAGAACTCTTCTCCTATAGAACATCCCGCGAATGGCGCGATATATTGGAGAGGTGCACTTTCATTGGCTGAAGCTGTTACAATTATTGTGTAACCCATAGCGCCGTGCTCTTCGAGAGTTTTTGCAAGCTGCGCCACGGTAGATGTCTTTTGTCCTATTGCAACATATATGCAAATAACATTCTGACCCTTTTGGTTGATTATAGTATCAATAGCTATAGCTGTTTTACCTGTTTGGCGGTCTCCTATTATAAGCTCCCTTTGGCCGCGGCCGATAGGAGTGAGGGCGTCAATCGCCGTTAAGCCTGTTTGCAGCGGTTCGTGAACGGATTTCCTTGAAATAATGCCCGGTGCGACACGTTCGATAGGCCTTGTCTTGCTGCTTTCAATTTCGCCTTTGCCGTCAAGCGCCTTTCCCGTTGGGTCTACTATGCGTCCTATAAGCCCGTCGCCTACAGGTACGGAGGCTATTTTGCCTGTTGCTTTTACCTGTGTGCCCTCTTTGATTTTAGTGTAGTCGCCCAGGATTACAACGCCGACATTGTCTTCTTCGAGGTTCAGGGTTATACCCAGTGTGCCTTCGCCGTCTTGGAACTCTACAAGCTCTGAAGACATGACGTTTTTTAAGCCGTAAATACGTGAAATTCCGTCTCCGACTTCAATTACCGTACCTACATTGCTGACTTCAAGTCCGCTCTGGTAATTACCTATTTTCTCTTTGATGATAGCGCTGATTTCGCTGCTGTTGATTGTTGTAGCCATATTTTTACCCTTTATTTAATTTTTTTAATTGTTCAAATTTAGATTTTAAACTTAAGTCTATAATTCTGTCTTGCACATTTACACTGAAACCGCCTATTAAGGAGTTATCATACTCGTAATTCAGCTCTATTTTGGCGTGCAGTTTTTCTTCCAACACTTTTTGAAGACGATTTTTTTCTTCTTTGCCTATTTCTGTAACACTTGTGACGGTTGCCCTTACTATGCCTTCTCTTGCGCTGTTCTCTTCTTTTACGCATTGAAGAATGGGATCAAAAATGCTTATCCTTCCTTCATCTAAAAGTACATAGAGGAAATTCAAAATGTGGTTGTTTATTTTGCCTTCAAATATCTGTTTAACAACATCTTTTTTGTCTGTAACGCTGATAATAGGGTGTTCAAGAAAGTCTTTAAGTTCAGTGTTTTCACACAAGATACTTTGAACATTTTCCAATTCTTCGATTATTTCTGTAATATTTCCTATCTCAAGCAGCGCTTGAGCGTAGCGTTTTGCAGGTTTTAAATTTTTAACGTCGGATGTTTTATTCATTAGAGGCAAGTGCCCTCCATTTTGTCCAACTCATCTATACCTTTATTTATAAGGTGTTTGTGGGTTTCATCATCAAGATTTTGTATTATGTGCTCTTTGGCGAGAACTACGCAGGTCCCGTATACCTGTTCAAGAGTTTGCTTTTTCGCTGTGGCATGGTAGTTTTCAGCTAAAGTGTGGAAACTGTCTTCGAGCTCCAGTGCCGCAACACTTGTTTCGTGTTCTATATTTTTTTCAAGAGCGCTTGCAGTTTCTTTCGCGTCTTTTAGAATTTTTTCTCTTGACTCTTCTACGTTTTTCTCGCTGTCTTTGACTTTTTTATATTCTTCAAGTGCGTTTTTAGCATTTTTTTTGCTCTCTTCAATTTTTTGACGGGTTCTTTCCGCCATATTATCGATGAGTGTGCCCAACTTGAACTTTTTGAAAATGAGAACAAGGAGAGAAATCATAATAATGAAGTTTATGAGGTTGGAATGCAGTATTGCTTCAAACATTTCCGCCCCCCTTTTCATTACCGGACAACAGCTGTTCTATTCTTTGTGTGTCAAGTATTGCAGGTGACATTTTTCTACCTATAACTTTTGCTGTTATTTCATCTACAAAGTTTGAGATTTCACCATGGAGTTCATTTTTTACGTTTCTTATCTGTACATCTACAGTTTGCTGAACATCACAGATTTTATGTCCGCAGGCTTCCTTCGCTGTTTTTAAGGTTTGCGACTTTTTGGTTTTAGCGCTTTCGGAAGTTTTTTTAATAAGTTCCTGCGCCTCTTTTTGTGTGGAGGAAATTTTCTGCTTACTCTCTTCTAAAATAGCTTCTGTCTTACTTTTTGCTTCAGCCGCAGCTTCGCTGTTCATGTTGTAAAAGTCTTCTCTTTCACCCAGAATGCGCATCATAGGCTCATACAATATCCAGTTCATAATCATTACGAACAAGATAAAGCTCAAGCCTGCTATTAAAAATGTTCCGTCAATTTGTAGTAACATTAATTTCCTCTGTTGTCTTATGCTTTGTACGGGTGAGAATCCTGTCAACCGCGCTGCACCCTGCTTACGTTTTTATAATACGAAAGCGATAAGAAGTACTACGAGCAATGCATAAATCGCACAAGCTTCGATAAGACCTGCGCCTATGTAGAAGTATTTAGAAATTTGTCCTTCAACTTCGGGCTGTCTTGCAATACTTTCGATAATTGCTTTTGTGGCCAAACCGAGACCTATGCCGGGCCCTATTACGCCAAAGCCTATAGCTAAGCCCATTGCTACCATTTTCATTGCTGCTGATTCCATTTTTTTCTCCTTTTATTTATCTGATTGTTTAGTGATTTTCTGCTACTGCCGTTGATATATAGGCTGATGTAAGAAGGGTGAATACCAGTGCCTGAATGAACGCTACAAAAAGCTCAAAGAACATTATAGGCAGAGGGAAAAGTGACCCGAGGAATAATCCTATGTTATACACCCAGGTACCCGGTAAAAGATTGCCGAGAAAATTTTGGGTGAAGCTCATAACACCTTCGGGTGTGAGTATAGTCATTATAAGTCCGCCCAAAACAAGTATTAGCACTTCGCCCGCGAGAATATTCGCAAAAAGCCGGAGCGCCAGTGTCAGGGGACGCACAAAGTCTTCAAGTATATTAAACGGTGTCATGAAAAACATAGGCTGCACGTAGTGTTTAAAATACGCGGGGCCTTTAGCTATAATACCTTGAGTAATATAATATATAAGAACAATAATTGCCAAAGCCGCGGTTACGTTTATGTCGTTAGTAGGAGAGGCTAATTCCCCGTGGGGCAGATGAATAAGCCTCCAGGGAAGCTGCCCTATGAGGTTGGCTGTTATTATAAACAAAAACAAGGTCATTAAAAGAACAGAATGTCTTTTGGCGTTTTTACCCATGCCTTTTGTCATACCCAGAAATATAGTTACTATATTTTCAAATACAGCCTGAAGTTTGCCCGGTATAAGTTTGGTGTTTGAGGTGGCAAGCAGGGAAAAGAATATAATGATACCCATGGTAATCCACATAGTAATAAGAGTATCCAAGTGTGCCGTCATGCCTAATATGTTTATAGTTAAGTGTTGACCTATATGAAATTCCATCAGAACCTATCCAATATATAAGGTTATAATACTACTTTTTAGAACAATTGTTTTAATATAAAAGGATGATTTAGTTTATTATATCACATACACTTTTTAACTTAAGTGGATTGACAGGCTAAAAGTCTTCTCCTACAAGTTTTTATAAAAAAAATAAACCTAAAGATTTAGATCTTTATATCCACCCCAAACGCCCTAAAATTAAACCTTTTTATCGATGCTGCTCTACATTTGTGGGGGTATCATTCAACTATAGATATCAGAAAAGTAGAAGTAACTATAAGGATAAATTATAGGGGGATTAAGTTTATGCGTAGAGGCGAGTTTAAAAGGAAGTCCAGAGTTATCGTTTGTGACGACAACTACGATCACGCGTCAGGTATCAGGGAACTTATCAATCTTGAAAATGATTACGATGTTATTGCAAATGCTGCAAATGTCAACGTATTGATTTCCCTGATTAAAAAGTATCAGCCTGACATTGTTTTAATGGACATCAACATGCCTGAAACAGACGGGATTACAGGGATAATCGAGATTGAAAAATTAGGATTGGGAACAAAAGTTATAGCTCTCACCGGCTATGACGATGCTGATTTAATCTATCGCGCAATGAAGATTGGCGCAAGGGGCTATATTTTAAAAACAATGGCATCAGCCCAGCTCATTCACGCTTTAGATGAAGTAACAGCCGGTAAAATTTACCTTCCCGCTTCGCTTACTTCCAAGTTTTTTGAATACTTTCAGGTTAATGAGAAAAACGGCGGTTCTGCGGATGTGTCGGATGATGAGGAAAATCTTCTCAACTATCTTACAAACCGCGAAGAAGAAGTGCTTGAACTTCTGACAAAAGGTATAACTTACAAAGGTGTTGCTTCACAGCTGTTCATTTCAGAAACTACCGTAAAAACACACGTGAACAACATTTTCCAGAAGTTACAGGTGAACGACAGAACACAAGCTGTTCTTTATGCAATCAACAAAGGTTTTGCAAACAAAAAACGTGTAAAAATCGCAGTATAGCTTAAGGGAAGCTTACAAGCAAGAAAATTAGAGTATCATCGTTTATGCACAAAGCACAGAGAAAAAACACTGAGGCTTTAAGACACAAATTTCAAATGAGCGAAAGCCCGATATTTGGTAAAAAAACCATTACAGGGCTTTTGCGCTCAATATTGGAGCCTGTATTGGACGTAAAGCCCTGTACCAATAAAGCAATAAATCCGGAAGCCCTTGTATTTACCAGAGTTAAAAATACAGAAGGTATCGAGGGTATTTTAAAGCGTCTTGAGTTTGCGCCCCAAATAGAAGTTAAGGACTTTTTAAGCCGGGCAAGAGAGGACAAGTTTGTCGAGCTTGAGTTTGTGCTTTTAACGTCGGCAAGGTTCAGCACGCTTCTTGTTTGGGATTATTCGACAAGTGAAAACAAGGATTCTTCAAGGATATATTTCCTTATGAACTCAAACAAAATAAACGACGTATTCGATGAGCTGCAAGAAAGTTTAGATGAAGATTTAAGTGAGCGTTTTTACTCCTTCAAGCCGGAGCGCCGCGACAACGATATTTTAAACAAGGCGGTGTTTAATATAATGGAGCTTTTGAACGAAAATGTTCTGGAGAACGATTTTAGAAAAGTGGAAAATTCCCATTATGTAAGTGAAAACGAGTTTGAAGAGTACAGGGAAACCGTTTCAAAAGGCACAAGAGAAATTTGCCATGAGATAAACAACCAGATAAGCGTTTTAAATATCTATTCCAAGCTTTTGGAGCGCGAACTCGGGAGTGGCAACAAACATCTTGACACGGTTAAAAAGTCTGTGGGCATTATAGTTTCACAGCTCGAAGAACTTAGAGGAATTGACGATTTTCAAGACGTAGATTTGGAGAAGAAGTCTTTGAAAGAGACAATTCTGAGAGCGGTTGATATGGTGTCGCCGATTGCAGGGGAAAAGAATAACAAAATCATCTTTAAAGGTGATGAATTGAGCGCCTATATTGATGAAAATAAGTATATCTCAGCTTTAATAAACCTTTTGAAAAACGCGTCAGAGAGTACAAAAGATGACACAATAGAGGTTTTACTGGCTGCGGATGGAGGTTTTGCAAAAGTTTTCATTACAAACCATGGCGAGAAAATAGTTGAACCGGACAAGATTTTCAATTCGGGTTTTTCAACAAGAGGCACATCGGGCGTGGGTTTAAGTGTATCAAAAAAGTATTTGGAAGCACAATCTTCAATACTGGAACTCTCGCATAGCACGGATGTTTCAACACAGTTTACGATAACAACGCCGCAGGCGATGTAAGAATGGCTTAGGAGAAGGTTAAGAGTTATGGATATTATAGGTTCAAGGACAAGAGATATAGCGGAGTTGGCGCTGAACGGACTTTATGAACGTCAGAAGGCTACGGCTGCAAATATTGCAAACGTAAGAACACCGGGATATCAGAGAAAAGACATAGTTTTTGAAGACCAATTGCAGCAGATAAGAGAGGGTTATGACCTTAAAGAGCAGATTAAACTTGAAAATTCCGCTATGTGGAAACAAAACCCTAAAGAGGCTCTCGAAAATCAGGACCCTGCGCAGATAGCTTTTATGCGGAGCAATCTGACAAAAGATTATTTGCCGCAAATTTATGATGATTTGGGCGCGCCTGTATCACCTGACGGCAACAACGTCGTTCTCGAGGAAGAGATGATGAAGGCCGCAAAAGCAGGTACTCAATATACAACAATAACAACCCTTTTAGGGAAGTCTTATCAGGGTCTTTCAACAATTATAAAGGGTCAATTGTAAAATATCTGACGGCGGTGTTGTAAAGCCGCTGACAGGACGAACAAAATCTTAAAATGAGGAGAGAGCATAATATGAAAATAAATTTTCATATTTGCAGCGAGCGACAAATTAAAATGGTGCAGCCATTAATCGGGAGGTTTAATAAATGAGTTTTAATATGTTTGATATAGCAGCAAGCGGAATGCATGCCCAAAGGATACAAATGGACGCTATTTCCAGCAATATTGCAAATGCTCAAACTACAAGAAACGCTAAAGGCGAACCTGAAGTATACAAGAGAAAAGAGGTTTCTTTTCAGGCTGTATACGACAACAAACTCGGACTTCCTTCGCTGAAAAGTACAAAACATCTTGAGATGGACGGCATAAACGGGCCCGATGAGCGCGGTATGATAAGAGTGAACGGGGAAGACTCTATCGCAAAAGGCGTTATGGTTTCATCTGTTCATGAATCGAAGAACCCTTATAAAACTGTGTACGACCCTTCGCACCCCGACGCGGACGAGAACGGATTTCTTTTACTGCCGAATGTAAATGTGGTAGAAGAGATGGTCAATATGGTCAACGCTTCGAAAGCCTATGAAGCAAACGCAGCTATAGCGAACACTGCAAAGACAATGATACAGGCTGCGATGGGGATATAGCGTCAGCAAGAAGCCTTGACGCGGCCGGTGTATTGACAGAAGTAAAACTAAAGGAGTAAAAAATGAGTTTTGAAATGAACGGAATGAACTCAATATCAGGTTTTAACAAGATTTTCCAACAAAATCTGGGCCAAATAAATACCAATATTCAGGGAGCTGACGAATTTCAAAATATTTTTGACAGTATTCAACAAAACTCTCAAAATAATGCACTTAAAGGGAGTGTCCAGTTTAATGCGGGAGATTTTTTCGGGGCTGACGCTATCAGTGCTCAAAAGGTCGAAAATCTTTCCGATTCGGCCAAAATGGTTAAAGATATCGGAAATGCTTTCGGGAAAGGTCTTACAAACTTAAACACCACTCAAAAAGAATCCGAAGCAGCATTTGAAACGTTTGCAACAGGCGGAGACATAAGTGTACACGAGGTGATGATTGCTTCGCAGAAATCTTCTTTAAGTATGCAGATGGCCTTACAGCTTAGAAACCAGTTAATTAACGCCTATACTCAACTGCAAGATACCAGAATCTAGCGGATTAACGTAATAAAACCGTTACAAAATTGATAAGTTCAAAAAAACAGTCTAGAATATTAGTAATATTGGGGGAGCCTTAGCGGCTAAAGAGGAAAATAAAAATCGTGAATGACTATGTTAAGCTAATAGCAGCGGATGCAAAGAAACTATGGGATGCCCTGGACTTGAACCAAAAGTTTATGGTTATGGCCATAACTCTTATAGCCATAGTAAGTTGTGTCTATTTCATAATTAAAGCGACAGAGCCGAATTGGGAAGTTTTATATTCGGATTTGGCTGAAACAGATATTATAAGTATTTCTGAAAGTCTTAAAAAGAGCGGATACGCTTATAAAATTTCGATGGACAAAAAAGCAATCCTTGTTCCTTCGGATAAAAAAGAAGATTTAAGAATGTTTGTGGCTGAAAATGACCTTATTCAAGACTCGTCTCCGGGTTTTGAGCTTTTGGACAATTTACAGCTGGGCTCTACAGACTTTAAAAACAAACTTACAAAGCAGAGAATATTTCAAGGGGAGCTAACCCGCTCTATAGAGAAAATTAACGGCGTTACAAAGGCCAGAGTACAGCTTGCAGAGCCTGAACGCTCAATTTTTTCAGACCACGACGAAGACCCGACTGCGTCTGTAATGCTTATACTTGAACCGGGCTACAGGATGAAGGCCTCGCAGGTTGTAGCTATTAAAAACCTTGTAGCTTATGCTGTTCCAAGGTTAAGTCAGGATAAGGTTTTCTTGACCGACCAGTTTGGGAATGTTTTGACGGATGATGTTTCAAAAAACTCAAATGATATGCAGAGTTTCAGGGCAAGTTTTGAAAAAGACGCTGCCAAAAAAATACAAGACACATTGGAAACCATTATGGGCAGGGACAATGTAAGCGTTCAGGTCAGTGCGGATTTAGACTTTAACTCGACGCGTTCGACTATTGAAAGCTATGTACCGCAAGGCCAAAACGGTGCAGGCGTTGTTGTAAGTTCACAAGGGGAAAAAGAGACGTACAAAAATCCTCAACCGCCGGTCGTTGTTCCTCCTAAAACCGTTACTATCACAACAGGAGAAGAGACGCCGGAGGGCGGTACGCGCGATATAACAAAAGAAGAGTCCACAGTAATAGACAAAGACCTGACTTATGAAAAAGAAAGAAACTCTACAAACTACGCTGTTACCAAAGAGATTAAACAGGTTGTTTATGCTCCGGGCAGTGTAAAAAGAATGACAGTGGCCGTTGCCGTAAATAAAATCCTTACAGACGACGAAAAAGAAGAAATCAAAAGCCTTGTTGCGGCTGCCGCAGGCATGGACCTCTCCCGCGGAGATATGATTAATGTTTCGAGCTTGAAGTTTACACAGGGTGAGAACCTCGAAGACGCCGCCGCGCTTGCTGCGGATAAACAGGCTATGACAGCTAATATTCTGGATATAGTATTTAAACAAATTGCACCGCTTTTGGTTTTCCTTGTGCTTGGTTTGGTAGCACTTTCTACCATAGGCTCGGCATTAAAGCGTCCTACTGCTGTTGCTTCATCTTTGAATCAAGAAGAATCAATGTTTGACCCGTATATGTTTGTACCTGACAGGCTGCATGAGGACCACCTTACGTTAGAGCCGGAACCTATGTTTGATAATGTTATCGAGAAAAAGAAAAATGAAATAACCGACGTTATATCGTCAGACCCGGCTGATGCCGCAAGATTACTAACTTCTTATATGAGAGACTAGATAAAATATGACGCAAGACATACAAATAGAATCTATGACAGCAACGCAAAAGGTAGCGGCACTTTTAATAGTGCTAGGCCCTGCCGCGTCTTCGGAGATAATGAAAAATATCACCGATGATGAGCTTTTGGAGCAGATTACTCTTAGCATTGCGGGGATGAACAAGCTGCCCACAGAAACCCTTGAAGCTATTGTCGAAGAGTTTTATTCTATGTTTCAGGCAAGCTCTATGGTCTCTGCGGGCGGTATGAACTATGCCCGTTCGCTTTTAGAAAAAGCATATGGCGCAGAGCAGGCTCAAAAGATTCTGGACAGACTTGTTACTATTTTGAATTCGAATCCGTTCCAATTTTTTAACGATGCTGACCCGAGCCAGCTTGCACAGCTTTTGCAAAACGAGAACCCTCAACTTATAGCTCTCATTCTGGCTTACCTGAAGCCCGAACATTCAGCCAAGGTTTTGAACTTTTTTACACCGCTTATCCAGTACAAAGTTGCTTTAAAGATTGCGCAGATGAAAAGTACTAACCCCGAGATTATTTCGGAAGTTGAAAAGATTGTCGAGAGCAAGTTCTCAAATGTTGTTGTTCAAGACTTTTCAAAGGCAGGCGGGACAGAGTCTCTTGCAAGTATCTTGAACCGTGTAGACCGTGCAACGGAGAAAAACGTTATCGAGCAGCTTGAGGAGGAAGTACCCGAACTCGCGGAATCTGTCAGAGAGCTTATGTTCGTGTTTGAAGACATTGTTAATCTTGAAGACAGGGCAATTCAGAGAATACTTCGTGAAGTTGACACAAGAGACCTTGCGATGTCGCTCAAAGGCACGCGTGACGACGTTAAAGAAAAAATTCTCAAAAATATGTCAGAACGTGCTCAGGCAATACTTCTTGAAGATATGGAGTATATGGGCCCTGTTCGTGCGCGTGAAGTTCAAGAGATTCAGTCAAAAATTGTTGCTACCATCCGCTTCTTAGAGTCTTCGGGTGAAATTATTATCTACCGTGACAGCGCTGAAGATGAGTTGATAGAGTAATATTATGAGCAAAATAAGTCAAGAAAAAGTAAATTATGCAGGGCCTGTCTTAATTAAACACTCTTCGGAAGACAAGATGAGTGCGGCTGCGATGCAGGCACAAGGCAAGGCAGACAGAATTATTGCTCAGGGAGAGCTGGAAGCTCAAAAAATAATAGAAGACGCAAAGGCTAAAGCCAGAGAAATTTTGAACACGGCAAAAGCCGAGTTAGAAACTGCTCAGGGCGAGATTGAGACTATACAGGAGCAGGCCCGTGTTCAGGGGAAAGATGAAGGCTTCCAACAAGGATATGAAGAAGGCAGGGCGGAGATTTACAGGGAGCTTGAGTCTAAAATAAACTCTGTGGACTTTTTTGCTTCTTCGGGCTTTGAAGTTAAGCAAAAGATACTTAAATCGGCTCAAAAAGATGCGGTCGGTATCTGTATAGCTATTTGCCGCAAGGTTTGCCACAAACTTCTTGATGAAGATACTGTTATAAAGATTGTGGAGCAAGCGTTCACACAGATTGAAGACAAGGAGGAAGTAAGCATAATTGTAAATCCTTATCTTGCTTCAATGTTAGGTGAAAAGTTCAGTGAAAAGTTTAAAAGCGTGCGCGTACACGAAAACCCAAAAATAGCGCAGGACGCCATTATTGTAGAAGCTTTAGCGGACAGGGTGGACGCTTCTGTCAGCTCTCAAATAGAAGAAATTGCGAACGCTTTTGCAAAGGAACTCGGGAAAAGTAAAGTTGACGAATAGTATTGATTTTTCAAAATATTCAAAAATTATAGAAGAAGTTAACCCCCTCTCAAAAATAGGCAAAGTTTTAGAAATTATCGGGCTTGTAATTGAGGCGGACGGTCCAAACGCCAGTATAGGCGACCTTTGTTATATCTATAATGACGATACTGACAAAGAAAACAAAATCCTCGCAGAGGTTGTGGGTTTTAGAAAAGGCCGCATACTGCTTATGCCTTTGGGGTCAATGGACGGTCTAAAGTCAGGCTCTACGGTCTATAACACCGGTTCGCAGATGCACATTAAAGTGGGAGACGCTCTTTTGGGAAGGGTGTTAGACGGCCTGGGCAATCCTCTGGACGGATTTGAAGAGATTGTGCCTGAAGCTTTGTATACTACAACAGCGCAAATCCCTAATCCGCTTGACAGAAAGCCTATTGATGAACCTCTATCCCTCGGCATACGTGCGGTAGACGGGTTTATAACCATCGGTAAAGGCCAGAGGATGGGTATTTTTGCAGGTTCAGGTGTTGGAAAGAGCACCACCCTTGCCATGATGGCTAAAAATACGAGCGCTGACGTAAACGTCATAGCTTTGATAGGGGAGCGCGGCCGCGAAGTCAGGGAGTTTATCGAGCATACTATGGGCACAGAAGGCATGAAGCGTTCCGTGGTTATTTGTGCTACATCCGACCAGCCTTCTCTGGTTAAGATAAAGGCTGCTTTTGTTGCTGCCGCGGTTGCGGAATACTTTAGGGATAAGGGAAAAGACGTTCTTTTTATGCTCGATAGTGTCACAAGGATTGCCATGGCACAAAGAGAGGTCGGGCTTGCCGTTGGTGAACCGCCTGCAACGCGCGGGTATACGCCTTCGGTGTTTGCTCTTATGCCTAAGCTGCTTGAGCGCGCAGGATGCGCCAAAGTCGGTACTATTACCGGACTTTACACGGTTCTTGTTGACGGTGATGACTTTAACGAGCCGATTTCGGACACGGTAAGGAGTATTTTGGACGGCCACGTTATGCTCTCACGTTCTTTGGCACACAAAAACCACTATCCTGCAGTGGATGTTCTTGAAAGTATTTCAAGGGTTGCTACAAATATAATAGGGCCGGAGCACAAACAGGCGGCAGGAATAGTAAGAAACTGGCTTGCAAGTTACCGCAAAAATGAAGACCTTATAAACATAGGCGCTTACGTCAAGGGGTCTGACCCCTCAACAGATGAAGCAATTATGTTTATGGACAAGATTAACAGTTTTTTAAAACAGAGTGTTAATGAAAAAGCAGACTATAACACAACCATAGAAGGGATTTGCGCCCTTGCAGGAGTTGAGCTTCCAAAACCCGTAGAAAATAAGCCCGAGGAAATCCAAGAAGAGACCAAGGATTCCGAGTTCGGCAAAGTTCCCCAACAGCTTGAAGTTCCTTCATATATTGAAAACGCAACCAGATAAGTTTTAATTTTAATCTGAAGCAATACTTAGGGAAATACGTTTGTCTTCAGGATTGAACTTCAAAATAGTTGTGTCGATTAAATCGCCCACATCTAAAATGGTGCCATGGTGGTTTTGATATTGAACAAGTTCGGATTGGGGCAAAAGCGCTTCAACTGAAGGATAAACTTCGACGAAAGCTCCAAAATGCTTGATTCGGGTAATTTTTCCTTTAACTTTTTCACCTTCGTGAATTTTGCCTTGTGCTTCAACCCAAGGGTCGGGTTCAAGGTTTTTAAGGCTAAGTGAAACCCTCTGTTTATCTATATCTATGCCGATTATTTCAACATTAATTTTTTCGCCGACTTTTAAAATATCATTGGGATGGTCAACCCACCGCCACGAGATTTGAGAAAGCGGCAGAAGTCCGTCCACTCCGCCGATGTCTATAAACGCGCCGAAATCTGCTATGCGTACAACTTCGCCTTTAACGACCTGACCGACTTCAAGTTGGTCAAATACGTCTTTTTTAACATCTTCAATGCTGTCTGTATGAACTTTGCGGTTAGAGAGGATAAAGTTATTTTGAGCAACATCCATTGTAAGAATTTTAAGTTCAATCTCTTTATCGATGATGTTTTCAACGTCTTTTGAACGGAGATGACTTGAGGGTACAAAACCTCTCACGCCCATAACGTCAACAAGTACGCCGCCTTTAACCGACTGTACAACGGTGCCCATTACGATTTTATCTTCGGCTTTTGCTTCTTCCAATTGTTTCCAATTGTAAGCCATTGCAACTTTTTTATAAGAAACTGTTAAACGGCCTTCTTCGTCTTCTTCTCTTAAAACTAGAAATTCGTATTGGTTGTTTTTCTGTAAAATATCCTGGACATTATCCTCAGGCTTTATTTTTGCTTCTCTGTCAGGACAAATAGCATTTGTTTTAGCGCCGATATCTACTATTACGCCTTCATTGTCGTAACCCCAAACTGTACCTTTAACTAAATCACCCTTGTTAAAGCTGTACCGGTACTGTTCTAACAGTTTTTCAAATTCAACATCAGACAAACGCTCAGAAGACATATATACTCCAGAAATACTATAGTATATTATACCAATTTTTATAGGCTTCTAACAAACTTTTGTAACAGTTCTTAACATAAATAATTTTTCAAATTCCCTTTTTAATTTTAAAACCTTATAAAACTTGCTTTGTGTGCGTGGAAATATATTTAATTTATGTTAAGATTTAAGTATGAAAAAGAGATTGTTAACCACAGTTTTAATATTAGGTTTGGCTTCCTTTACTCTTCCTTCAAGTGCGGGTAATTTTGGTATGTATAAGCCTGAAGAAGAGTACGGTCTTTTTGACGGGTTTAAGTTTAATTTTTTTGACAGAAACGAAGGCCAGAAGCTTATAGAGCTTAAGTCTGAAACGCCCGAGGAGAAGGAGCGCCTTAAGCGTCAAAAAGAAAAGCCGGAAGAATATGACGAGTATCAGATGTATAAGTTTATGCAGGAAGGTACTATAGCGTTTTAAATCTTTTATATTTGCCTTTAAAAAACCGCTCTGATAACAGGAGCGGTTTTTATGTTATTGATATTTTCTCTACAGAATGTTTGATGTAAGTGTAAAGTGAACCCTGTAGCTTGATGAGTTATCAGGTTTTTTAGCAATCGGAACACCGAGGTATACGTTACCTGATAAGTATTTAGTCATTTTAATAATAACACCGCCGCCGACTGACCATGCGTAGTCCAGATTTTCGTGTACTTTAACGTCGTTAAAAGCACCGAAGTCAGAGAACGCCGCCAAGCGTATACTGTCGTCTATGAACATAAGTTTATCAGGCAGTATTTTGTTTAGGAACGGTATGGGTGTACGAATTTCTGCAGAGGCTGTAAAACCTTGGTCTTTCAAGAAGAAACCTTCCTGGTAACCTCTGACTGTAGCTATACCGCCAACTTGGAGCTGCTCTGAAGGAAACAGTCTTTTGTTTGTCCACTGTCCTGACAGTTGTGTTATTGCCATAGACCTCCAAGGGAGTACCTGAAGCCTTGCTATATTGGCATTTAGTTTTACGAACTTGTTTGTGGGTTGGTCTGAAAAATGGTCCCACTGGTCCGTAGGGTTAAAGAACGGAACACCGACTGATGTGCCCACGTTTGCAAACCATTTACCGTAAAAGTCATCTTTAATATTGGTAAAGTTAACTCTCATTGCGCGGGTTTTATATTTATACAGGTCACCTTTAATGCCTAAGAAATCAAACGTAGTTGTTGTATCTCTCATATCGAATGATACGTCACCGTATAATTTATAGTTTTCTGTTTTGACAAGTCTTCTTGAAACGCCTGTGAAGAAGTTGTGTGACTTACCTTCAATACCCATGAAGCTATAGTCGCCTTCTCTCATTCTTGTCCCGGAATATGAATAACCTATGTTGAACTTGGTTTCATTTCTTGCAATAGGGGCTGAGTAGAAAATACCTTGACCGACAGACCCGTTAGCAAGAGTTGTAGTTGACAATAAGTGGTCTCCGAGACCGGTTAAGTTGTAAGTTCCCGCAAAGATTACAAAACGGTTAAGACCTACCCCTGTCCTACCCTGGTTATCAAACCTAAAATCAAGGTCTATAGGGAATCTGTCTTTAATGTCGAGTGTAATGTCTGTGTATTGTGCGGATTCTTCGTTGTCCATCAATGAAACAGAGCCCTTCATATAGCCCGTTGCGTTAATGTCTCTCAAAGAATCTTGAATATCTTTTATGTTTAATATTTTATCTGTTCCGATTTGCTTATCATCAACAAACTGTCCCTTAATGAAACGTTGTCTGGCCCACTTATTGCCTGCAATCTCGATATTACCGTATTTACCTTCCATTACGATAATCTCGATATTACCGTCCTGAACTTTTTGCGGAGGAAGGTAAGCTATGGTTGAAAGATATCCTGCCTGCTGATAGTAATCAGTAACCGTGTTTGCATATTGGATAAGGTCATTAATTGTAACTTCCTGGCCGATTTTGTCGCAAACTAAGTCTAAAAGCTGTTCTTCACTAAAAACGGTATTGTTTTTGAAAGTCACTGAATTGAGGACAAAACTCACCTCTCTGTTCGGCAGTTTGCTTATCTCCGCACGGAGCTTTTTTTGGTTTTCAATTTCCTCCGTTCCTTTAAGGTCATCCTTCTTTTGTTCGCGGCCTCTACCTTCGTATTCTTTTAACTGCATAAGGTTAGTTTGGTCAATAACACCCGGGTCAAAGTTGCCTACGCCGGTGTATTGTGTTGTTGCATGGGCACTTCCTGTGCAGCTTAGAATAAAAACAGTTGCCAGAGCCATTATTTTGCTCTTTAGCAAATCACTTCTTGTTAACATTAACTTAGTTCCTTTTTTGCATACTTGCGTTTCTATATGATAGACTGTCGAATTTAAAATGGCAATAAATCAGAGATATGATTTTTAAACTACAAAACACTAACAATATTTTTTTTGTTATTCATTAATTAAAGTGCGTTTAGTGGTTTAAGTAAATACAAGAATAACTTAAATATGTAAATATACAACACTTTTTACATGTTAAATTATGTAAAAATTTTTTAAATTTCCTCAAAATAGTGTACTTTAAGCATTTTTGTTGTATAACTTTAAAACAAATAAACGGTCTAACGTAAATATTTTGTAATTCATGCCAAACTTGTAGCAATTATTTTTTTTATGGGTTTTAGATACGATATGTTAATACACAATTACTTGATTTTATTAGGAAAGTAGTAAAAGTAGAGAAGATAAGGAAGAAAAAAATGAACATCAAAAAAATCAAAACATTTTTAATCTTACTAAGCTTTTTGGCATACATGCCACTGTCATGCCTTCAAGTCTTAGCCGCACCAACTTTAGACGGTGCAGTCGGCGGTTCTGTAACGCAGAACGGCAATGAAACACTTATTCAAGTGGGTAACAATATTAAAGGCTCTGTCAGTCAGTTTGACTGGAAAGACTTTAACGTAAACAGTAGTGAAACTGTTAACTGGTTCTTTACTAACTATTCTCAAACAGCAATCAACAGAGTACTAGGTAATAACCCGTCATTTATTAACGGTATTCTAAAAAACAGCAGTAATGCTGACTACCACCAAACGGGCAGAGTTATTTTTATTAACCCGTCAGGTATTTTATTCGGTTCAGGTTCTTCTGTTAACTTGAACTCTTTTACAGCTTCTACATTTGATATCAAAGGCATTAAAGATGTAAAAGACGGTCAAACGGTTGAAAACCTAAGACAAAAATACGGCTACAATATTGCAAAATATGACACCAACGGCGTATTTGAAGAGTATGTTTCAAAAATTGAGTTTGAAGGCAGAGACTTCGATACAGCTTCAAATCCTTACGCAGGTTTGATTTCTGCAGATAATGCTTCAATCACTGCAAACAACTCTTTAGTATTTGCCGCAAAAGATATTAAAGTATACAACGGTTCAGTTCTTAAAACGAACCTAAACTACAACCTGCTTAACTATCCGTTGAACTATAGCAACATTAAACTTGTTACTGCGGATGGTGTAAACTTTGAATATAAAGATAACGGTTATGTAAGAAACGCTTCTACTGAAGCATTTGACGGTAAAACAGGCGTAGACTACAATATTTTACTTCAAGACGCATATCTGACTTCAGGTGACATCTATATTAAAAACGCGGGTATAACATATTCAAACGGTGCAAATATCGGTTCGGATATTAAAATTGAAAGATCTCAACTTAAAGGCTACAAACTTGTTGACCAGGCATTTGGTGATATCTACATCGTAGGTAACAACTTTGTAGACATTAAAGATTCGATTTTGGCTACAAAAAATACATATTACGATAACGGCCCAAATACATATGACAATTGGGGTGGCAACATCACGATTAAAGGTGGCCAAAGAGTAAACATCAAAAATTCGGACATTACAACCGAATACTCAACAGATTCTACAAAAGCATCAGGCGATGTTAATATTGAAGCAAAATACGGCTATGTTTGGATGGACGAAACATATGTTGATGCAAGAGGCAATATTAATGTAGCAGCTAAAAATGATGTCAAAATTGCCGACACTGTTCTTACTGCGAGAAACGCAAATGTTGACGGCGCAAAAGATATCTATAAAACTATCAACATAACAGGCAGCAAAGTTGACCTTATTACAAGTGCAATTGACGCCAGCTCTGATATTACTATATTAGCCAGAATTCTCGGAGCGGACGGCAGCACCATTCTTTCATACGGTGATGTTAATATCACGGGAACTAAAAGTGACGGTACAGCAGGACAAAACCTTCTTAACTCCGGCGGTACTTTAAGCATCTTCGGTAATAATACCGATATTGACAGATCAGTTTTAAGTTTCTACAGCTTGAAATTGTTCGATGAAGCAAAGTATCCTGCATTGGTTAACAATGTAACAATCAAAAACGACACTGCTTTCGGTGTTAAACAAGCTACAGGTGCCAACCCTGATGATAACCATCTGGCAATCAGTACAAACGGCAACCTGACTGTAGACAATACATCGCTTAAAGCTAAAAACATTAAGTTGAGCCAGGAAGGGGGACGTAATAAGTATACTGCTGAAACAGTAGGAGACCAAAACCTTATTTCATTGAACTCTACAAAAGGCAATGTTACGGTTAAAGGCGCTTCTGATATAGCTGCCGCTAAAGATATCGCAGTTACAGCTACCCAGGGCAACATATCCGTTGAAGGTGCTTCAAACCTTTCAAGCGGTACCAAGGTAAACATTACAGCCGGTAATAATGCCATTGTTAAAGAAGCATCTACAGTTTCAGGCGCTACAGGCGCAAGTATTACAGGTAAAAATGTAGAGGTTAATAACTCTACTGTAAAAACAACAACAAGCGGCGATGTTGCAATAACTGCTACGACAGGAGACGTTCTTCTTGACAAAGCAACTATAGCAAGTGCAGCTAACGTAAATATAACTGCCGGTAACAACGTAACTATTCAAAACACATCTGATGTTAAAGGCAAAACAGGTGTTAAAACATCTGCTAAATCTAACACAATTAATAACTCAAAACTAACTGCCACAACAGGCAATGTTGACGTTACTTCTACAACAGGCGGTATCGAAATCAACAAAGGTACTATTGTAGCAAATGCAGGTAATGTAAATCTGACAGCTAAAACCGCAGGTACTAATATTAACATTACAAACGGTTCATTACTTGATGCAGGTTCTGCGTTAAATATTCTGGGCCAAAATACATTACTTGAAAACTCAAACATGACATACAATACAATTTCACTATATGATGCGAGTGTAACTAATAATGTAACCATCAAAGGTTCATCTCAAATTACTGATAAGCAAGGACCACTTGCTCTTGCAACAAACGGTAATTTGACAATTGACGCCAACAAATTACAAAAAATCGGTGGTGCTGACCAATCAGCAATTACATTGACAGGTAAAGATGTTACATTCCAAAACGCATCTGACGTCACAACTGCAGGGGACTTCCTTGCAACTGCTTCAGGCAAACTGACTGTTAAAGATGCTTCAGGCATCAAAGCAGCAAACCTTACAACTAAAGCTGCTTCAACAGAAATCAACAACTCTAAACTTGAAGCAACAGGCAAAGCAAAAATAGAATCAACAACAGGTAACACTGTTATTGACAATGCATCAACAGTTAAGGCCGGCGGCGATGTTGAAATGATTGCAACTAACGGCATTCATACTATCAAAGGAGCTTCAAGCGTTGCTTCAACATCAGGCGATGTACACATTACTCAAAGCGGTACATTCATCGCTCAAGGTGATGACAGTGCAGGCATAGGTCTTGGCACTAACTCAACAATAAGCGGTAAAAATGTTAACATTAAAACTACCGCAGCTAATTCAGACATTAAAATGAATCCTGCAGGTATGGGCCAAATCGCTTATACAGACAGACTAAAACTGGATGCAGGCCACGATGTTACTCTTAGTTCGGGTACATCTTGGAATCTGTCAAAAGTTGATATGATTGCAGGTAATACAAATACAGTGCTTGCAAACAACGGTGACGTTACATTAAAAGACGTTACTATGAGCGGAACCAATAATAATATTACAGCTTCTAATAACGTATACTTTGATAATGATGTAGTTGTAAACAAAGGTATCACCAATGTTACTGCTACAAGCGGAGATGTTAAAACTATTAACGGTTCCAACCTTAATATGAAGCAAAACAAACTAAAAGTTAATGCAGGTAACGACGTAAATCTATTACTTGCAGGTGTGAACAATGTTAATGCAGGTATCGAAGTAAAAGCCGGATTACAGGCTGCTACAGGTACATCTGCAGGTACTACAACACTCAAAACAGTTAATAATGAAGCACTCTCAATTGCGAGAATCATAACAAACAACCTGACACTTGATGAATCCGGTACTTTCTTGGCCGCAACTGATGTAAACCTTACTGCACAAGAAATTGCTAACATCAATGCCAGTACCGCTTCTCCTGGAAGTCCGGCAAATCCTGACTTGAGCAAACGCGCATATATCGAAGTTAAAAACTACGGCGGTTTCAACTTTGACGGACCAAGCCCTACACCTGTACCAAGCACGCCTCCTTCAGACACATCTTTCTATCAAGGAAGCTACGACCCTATGCTTGATACAATTACAGGAGAAGCTCTTCAATACAACAAACACATCATTGACTTGAACAAACAAGGCGGTTCTTCATCAGGTTTAGCAGTCCTTGTTTACGCAAGACCAGGTACAGGATACACTCCTCCACCACCGGAAACTGATCCTAGTATGGATGGCACTGACTTCTTGAACGATATCGTAAAAATACCTCAACAAGCTGATATGCTTGGTACTGCAGGTCCGATTATCAACAACTTGTCAGATCCGCTACCCGGAATGGTTGCAGCAGCTGCCGGTATAACTCTCGAAGACGATGAAGACGATTTATTCTAAATCTTCTGCAGATAAATAAAGTAAGGGTAACCCGTAAAAAGGTTGCCCTTACTTTTTGTTCGTATTATGCTATGGATAATGGTTAAAAGGTTTAAAAGAACTATTGCACTCTTTATTTTATCAGGCATTTTATCTTTTCCCGTGCATGCCAATGAAGTTCTCTATGCGCAAAAAGCGTACAAACTTGAAAAAAGTGTTATTCAAAACCCTGCGAATAATCCGGATGTCCAAAACTATATTAACCTTCTTTCAAAACGTTCAAACAAATACTATTTCAGGAAGGACTATGAAAATTCTGCGGATGATTTGCGCACCATTTTGTTTTTTCTATTAGGAAAAGAAAAGACAGCCCAGTATTCCAAGTATAAAAAAAGACTTGATAAAGTGCTCACAAAAATGTGTTTTGACACAAGTCCGGAGAACCGTTTAGAGGTGGCCAAAAATCTTTACCTTGAGGGCAAGTATTTTGCTTCTGCGTATGAGTTTGTTATCTTAGCCGAAGAAGGTTATGAATTGGCAGTCTGCTATGAGTATTTAGGCGACAACAGTGTTTGTCTGGGCAAGTCCAAACAAGCGCTTATTTATTATCAAAACTCTCTTAAATTGGATAGCGGCGCATCTGTGAATTTCAAGTTGGCCAAGCTGTATGATGCTTACCAAGAGGAAGATCAAGCACTTGAAAAATACAACACAGCAATAGCCTTGGGTGCGAATGAAGATATATTGTGTGAAATAGCGGAAATATTTACCAGAAAAATTGAAAACAATTCCGGTAATCCTTCTTACTATGAAACTTTGGGGCAAGCCTATCAAGCTTTGGGGGAATATTCCAAAACATACCCTTTATATCAGAGAGCAATTCAGCTTAACCCCAATGATATATTTTTGAAGTATGCTCTTGGCGGCTTGTTGCATGAAATGGGTCAATACCAAAATGCCATAAATGTATATGATGCCATCTTAAAAGACAATCCTTATGAATCGCAGATACGTATCGGTAAAGCAAAGTGTCTGAGGGCAAGTAACAGGACGAATGATGCGATAAAAGAGTATCAAATAGTTTTAGCCATCTATCCTGATTCTAAAAGTGCGCAATATGGCATTTACAACATACTGTCACCACGTTTGGGCATGGAGGGCGCTGTAGCGAATTTTTATCCGTTGGACAGTGAATTTAAACCCGGTTCAAATTTCTATCTTGAGTTTGCCCGTTTTCTGGACAAGCAGGGGGATTATAAGGCTGCAACTCAAGCATACGAGCTTTCTATAGATAAATCAAAAATAAATGCGCCGGCGTATTTGGAGCTTTATGACCTGTATGTTACTCAAAACAATCAGGCAAAAGCTTATGAAACAGCACAAGAGGGGCACAAGAACCTTCCCAAGGATGTGAAGATAAGGAAAATTTTTGAAGAGGTAAATAAGGATTCAACTCTAAAAAAAAATTCTCTGGCGCTCTCCTACATACAAAATAAAGAATATACCAAAGCCATAATGCTGTACGAGCAAATAACGCCGAAGACATCGGCTGTTTATTCCGCCATAGCGAACTGTTACAAAATGGCAAAAGATTATGATAAGGCTTTGGCTTACTATAATTCCGCTATTAGGGTAGACGCTGCAAACTCTGACTTGTATTACAATATGGCCATTGTATACATAGACCAAAAAGACTTCTTAAAGGCAGAGGAAAATCTTCAAAAGTCTATAGGGTTGGACAAAAACAATATAAAGTCAGTTAAGCTTTTGAACTATGTAGGTCAAAAGAATGTCGCAGATGCAATTAATACGGCTTTTTTTTATTTTGAAAAAAAAGACTATGACAAAGCGAGAAACACTCTTTTTGTTGCCTTGAAAAAATATCCCAAAGATGCCCAACTATATTACTACATAGGTCAGACTTACGAAATACAAGACAAATTCCCCGAAGCTCTTGAGAACTACAGGGCTACAATTAAGCTGAACCGCAACTATGATGCCGCGTATTATTCCATGGGCGCCATATTTGAAAAATACGGGAGAGGGAAAGAAGCTCTCGAGGCTTATGAACGCTTCCTTGCGGGGGATTCTGCGGACAAAGAGATGATAAAATATGCCCAAGAACGGGTTATAGAACTATCTAAGAGATATTATTAATTATGAGGAGCGAGCATAAGCAGAGCTTTTGGCTCGGAGTTCGCGGCGAAAGCTCAAGTAAACTTGGCTTTCCACTCACTTCTCGCCATAATAGGAAAATTCATTTTCACATTTGCAGCAAGCGACAGCCCGTTTTGTTTTCGAGGGCTATGCCCGAAAATTACAAGGGAGGGTGCCGTTTTCGACCAAATTAAAATGGCGCAGCCATTATTTTAAACCGAAGCCCCCAATGAGCTGTTAAAATCTCTTTTCGCTTGCGTTTATACGCGCTATAGCTTTAGAAAGCGCCAGCTGTGCACGCAGAATTTCAATGTCGCTCTGTTTGCCCGCGAGACGTTTTTCCGCACGTTCTTTAGCAGCGTTTGCGCGCATTACGTCTATATCGCAGCCCATTTCGGCAACGTCGGTTAAAATAGCGGCTTCGTTATTGCTAAAGCGGAAAATTCCTCCCATAGTACTTATGCAGGTTTCTTTGTCTCCGTTTATAGCTTTCGTTACGCCTACCTTGAGGGGATAAATACAGGGGATGTGATTGGGCAGTACGCCAAAACGGCCTTCTGTGCCCGGTGCGTATATTGCATCTACTTCGCTGTCGAAGACAACTTTTTCGTGTGTTACAACCTTAAATTTTATTTTGGGCGCCATAATTTTTACTCATTCTTTGCCATCCCTTTTGCTTTTTCAAGTACATCTTCAATTGTACCCACCATATAAAAAGCTTGTTCGGGAATGTCGTCGTGTTTACCTTCGATGATTTCTTTGAAACCCAAGATAGAATCTGCCAGTTTAACGTATTTACCTTTTGTTCCCGAGAACTGTTCCGCTACGAAGAACGGCTGTGAAAGGAATCTTTGAATTTTCCTTGCGCGATTAACGGTAAGTTTGTCTTCTTCTGAAAGTTCATCCATACCTAATATTGCAATAATATCTTGAAGGTCTTTATATTTTTGAAGTATTTCCAACACCCTTTTTGCAACAGAGTAGTGCTCTTCGCCGATAATGTTGGGGTCAAGCGCACGAGAGCTTGATTCAAGCGGGTCTGCGGCAGGATAGATACCCAATGCTGCGATTTGTCTTGAGAGAACGGTCGAAGCGTCCAAGTGAGTGAATGTTGTAGCAGGCGCCGGATCTGTTAAGTCGTCCGCAGGTACGTAAACTGCCTGAACAGATGTAATTGAACCGTCTTTGGTAGATGTAATGCGCTCTTGCAGCTCGCCTATTTCTTGGGCAAGTGTAGGCTGGTAGCCAACCGCGGAAGGCATACGGCCTAAAAGTGCCGATACTTCTGAACCTGCCTGAACAAAACGGAAAATGTTATCTATGAACAAAAGCACATCTTGCTTCGCGACATCTCTGAAGTACTCTGCGCAAGTGAGCGTTGAAAGGCCAACTCTCATCCTTGCTCCCGGAGGTTCGTTCATCTGTCCGTATATAAGCGCTACTTTATCTATTACGTTAGATTCAATCATTTCGTTGTAGAGGTCGTTACCTTCACGTGTACGCTCCCCTACGCCGCCAAAAACGGACACGCCGTCGTGCTCATGGGCGATGTTGTGAATAAGTTCCATAATCAGAACGGTTTTACCTACGCCCGCTCCTCCAAAAAGGCCTATTTTACCGCCTTTTTGATAAGGCATAAGAAGGTCAATAACTTTAATACCGGTTTCAAGGATTTCGATTTCCGTGTTTTGGTCAACAAGTTTAGGCGATTCACGGTGAATGGGAAGGTAGTCGTCAGCCTGAACAGTCCCTTTTTCATCAACCGGCTCGCCGAGAACGTTTAATATTCTGCCTAAAATACCCTTACCGACAGGAACTTTTATCGGATTTTCTGTATTAATAACTTTTATACCGCGCTTCAGGCCGTCTGTAGAAGACATCGCGACTGAACGTATAGTGTTTCCGCCCAGAAGCTGCTGAACTTCCGCAACAGTCTTATTACCTTTTTCGTCATATATTTCAAGAGCGTTATATATTTCGGGCAAATTTCCGTGTGGGAACTCTGCGTCAATAACAGGCCCGATAACCTGTGTAATTAATCCCTCGTTTTGCTCCAAATTAATTGTACAACTGTTATCCATAATCTATCCTTTAAATATAAGTCCTTCCGACTTGTACTGCGTTCGCCCGAAATAAAAGTTATATTTTTATTTCTCCGGAACAAATTATATTATAACCTTAAATTTGATTTTTAGATATAAGTCAAATAAATTAGTTTACAGGTGTTGTATGATGTGAAAGAATAAAAATGTATGTAAGCTGAAAATATATTCCGTGAAAGGAAAGTAATGAAAAGATTTTTATTAATCACAGTTTGTTTTTTGTGCTCATTGTGCGCCTTTGCACAAAATAGTGCAGGAATTGGCGCAAGTGTTATAAAAGACGGACAAAATTGTTTTGTATTATACGTCATACCTGATTCTCCGGCTGCAAATTCAGGACTTAGAGAAGGCATTGAAATTTCAAAAATCGATGGCAAGGATACAAGAAGACTTGATGTGAACGACATAGCCTCAAGACTTAAGGGCCCTAAAGACAGTAAGGTAACTCTTCATATCATACAGAGCGGCACAATGAAGAAAGTTGAAATTACAAGAGATATTATTTACGCAGAAGGACAGGATATTTTAAGCAATCCCGAATTTATGCACTATTGGAAACAAATTGCACCTGCAAGATTTTCTTCCGTTGTATATTTGAAAAAAAATGACAGATTCAGCAGAAACATAATGAACTACATCTATTTGAATAATTATTGGGTGGACAGACGCTCGGGTTTTGAAAAAGATTTTCTGGAATGTAAAGCAAAGTATGGAGACGAAAATACTTCTTGTGTCACCGGTATTGTAGCACAGGAAAAAAATAAAACACAGCAGGATGTCTCTAAGGTAAATTTACAATTTGAACTTCAAAATCAACAGATTCACTATAATAGACAAGCTCCCGCACAAAATGTCCAACTCATAAAAGACGCCGGTACAGAGACCGGAGATGGGACTTTTTATTTAATAGACACCAATATAAGACCCAGAAAAAGCATAAATTACAACCTTTAAAATGTTTTCAAATTGCTTGAAAAGGCGTCAAGGGTTTTTGTGCCTGCTTTTGAAAACTCTACAACATAGCTGTCTTTGTCTGCTTCTTTGATATGCCCTACACCGAACTGTTGGTGGAAAACTCTTGTTCCTATGCCGTACATTCCTGTAGGGGCAGAAGTTGAAGTCTGTGGAGATTTAGCGCTGGCTTTGCATTTTGCTATTAAGTCTCTTATGCTCGCTTCTTTTTTTGTCGCAGCAGACCCGGCTTGGGGTTTTTGGTCTGCTTTTTTGACGACCCTGTGAGACTTGTGTGAGCCGAGAGAAGCTGCCAGATTGTTTGAAAGGCTTGTAGAGCCGTCGCTTTTGATATAACTGCCGGCACTTTTCTTGGGGAGACTTGAGCCCATACGGTTTCTTTTCGAAGGCTGCTGGGGGGTGTAATAGACCTCTGAGTGAGCTTTTTCTTCCGTATCTCCTGTTTTTGTCAGTAGTTTTTCGGGTATTTCATCTACAAAGCGGCTTACAGGGAAACACTTTATATCACCCCAAACCATTCTTTGTTTGGCATGTGTGAGGTATAAAATCTCCATGGCCCTTGTGATACCCACATACATAAGCCTTCTTTCTTCCTCTAAATCCGAAGGCTTTGCCTCATAGGAAAGAGAGCGCGAGTGCGGAAAGATATTTTCTTCAAGTCCTGCAAGAAAAACTGTAGGAAACTCAAGGCCTTTAGCAGCGTGTAATGTCATAAGTGTGACAGAGTTCTGCACATCTTCCGTTTTGTCTGTTTCGCTGACAAGTGCAATTTGAGCCAGAAAATTGCCCAGTATGCCCAAGTCTTCTTCAAAATCAACGTCAAAAGCGTAGTCTTCATACTCAAATTCACGGGCGACGTTCACGAATTCCTGCAGGTTTTCAATCCTGTCTTCATTTTCACTGTCTCCCAAACCCCGAAGTTCAGCCAGATAACCGGAATATTCAAGTACATAAGAAGTAAACTCGCTTAAAGAAAGGCTTTGCTGCTTCATTATAAAATCGTCGATGAGGTTTGCAAAAGAGGTAAGTTGGGTTTTAACCCTTGTTTTGATTTGTGAAGATATGTCGGAAGATATGTCCCCTGTTTCATTTTCAGTATTTTCATCATTTGAATTTGCTATCTCTTTTATGACTTCAAATATGCTCATACCGTGTTTGTCTGCCAATTGTTCAAGATTTTTGACAGTAGCATCTCCTATGGCGCGTTTCGGGGTGTTGATTATTCTTTTTAAACTCTGTGAGTCATTGGGGTTGTAAATGACGCGCAGATATGCAACTATGTCTTTAATTTCCTTACGTTCGTAGAACTTCACGCCCCCGACAACCTTGTAAGGCAGAGCTGCCTCGTAAAGCGCTCTCTCTATGCTTCTGGACTGCGCGTTGGTACGGTATAAAACCGCGACATCAGAGTAGTTTCTCAAGTCTTGAATTTTGTTTGCTATATACAGCGCTTCGTCTCTGTCATCAAGCGCGCTGTACAGGGTAATTTTCTCCCCCTGACCTTTCTGTGAAAAAAGGTTTTTTTCAAGTCTCTGGGAGTTGTTTTCAATGACTGCGTTTGCAGCGTTTAAGATGTTGGAACTTGAGCGGTAGTTTTGCTCAAGTTTTATAACTTTTGTATTCGGGTAGTCTTTTTGAAAGTTTAAAATAATTCTAAAATCAGCTCCGCGCCAGGAATATATGGACTGGTCGACATCACCCACCGCACAAAGACTGACATCGTCGCGTTGAGCTTTTTTGTCGTTAAAAAGCATTCTTATAAGCTTATACTGGGCAGTGTTGGTATCCTGGAACTCGTCTACAAGGATGTGTTTAAAGCGTTCGGAGTAGTATTCCCTGACGTCTGCATGCTGCTCTAAAAGTTGGGCACAGAGTAAGAGCATGTCGTCAAAGTCCAGAGCGTTATTTATAGAGAGTTGTTTTTCGTACTCGTAATAAACTTCTGAAATGCGTTCTGTTTTATAATCCTTTGCGTAAGTGGCAAAGGCATGGGCGTCTTTCATGTCATTTTTTGCGTTTGAAATAATGGTTTTTATAAGCTTGTAGTCGTAAATTTTCTCGTCCAGGTCAAGTTTTTTAACGGCTGCTTTTATAATGGCCTTTGTGTCGGAGTCATCATAGATGACAAACTTGTTGTCCCAGCTTCTGCCGTCTTTTGTTTTGTATTTTTGTAAATCTTTTCGCAAAATTATCCCGCATATTTTGTGGAAAGTTCCTACCCACATGCGTTTGACTGTTTCTTCACCCAGATAACCCGAGAGGCGCTCTCTCATTTCACTTGCGGCTTTATTAGTAAAAGTTACGGCCATGATTTCGTAAGGACTTACGCCTTGATTAACAAGGCGGACTATTCTTGAAGTTAAAACTTTGGTTTTGCCCGAACCTGCGCCCGCTACAACAAGTATTGCACCGTTTTTTTCACAAACGGCTTCAAGTTGTTGTTCGTTTAATCCCTCTAAATATGGCTCCCCGCAAGGCTCCGTAACTTCTGCAATCAATAAAATTCCCCCGAAAACTTCACATTTTCAAAATATATGGTATTATTATAATACAAAAATTTAGCTAGGAAAAAGAAACAAATGAGCGATAAGAAAGAGCAACCGTCGATTACCGTACCTTTAGATGATTTAGACCGTGTGAGTGAAGACGACGCGGACAAGGTGGACACACTGGCCCAGGAATTGGCAACAATCAGACAAAGCGCCAAAAAAATAGCCATTATCGGCAGCCGCAATCTTGCTATTACTCATCAGCAAATTATAGAAACTTTGACAACTTCACTTGTTGTTCAGGGCAATACAATTATTACTTCAGGCGGCGCTCAGGGTACAAACGCTGCGGTTATACGCGGTGCCATGAAAGCCGACCCCGAGAAGCTCATTGTTATTCTTCCCCAAACTATAGGCCAGCAGCCTTCAGATGTTCAAGACCAACTCATAGGCGTTCCCCATATTACAGAACATCCTGACAGAGCAATGATGACATTGGCTGATGCTTCAAGGATTTGCAACAGGGAAATTATAGGCGAATGTCAACAGCTTATTTGTTTCCTTTCGCACACTTCAAATACTTTGAGCAGCGCAGTTGAATATGCAGAAGAGCAACACAAAGTTGTTACCGTTTTCTATTTAGACTAAGCCTGAATAATTTCCTGCATTTCTTCGACAGCCTTTTTAAGGCCTACAAATACCGCGCGTGAAATTATGCTGTGGCCTATGTTAAGCTCAACAAGCCCCTCTATTTCGTGCATTCTTTGGACGTTTTCATAATTCAGGCCATGGCCTGCGTTGACTTTTAAACCCAGACTTTGTGCAAGTTTTGCAGACTCTTTGAGCCTTTGAAATTCTTTTTCTTCATCGGGCGTTCCAAAAGCTTCCGCATACGAGCCTGTGTGCAGTTCTATAAAATCCGCACCGATTTGCGCGCTTGCTCTTACCTGCTCTTCATTAGGGTCAATAAACAAGCTTATAATAATACCCTTCTCTTGCAGCGGTTTAATAAACTTTGCCATTTTTTCTTTTTGACTTGCAACGTCTAAACCGCCTTCAGTCGTGAGTTCCTGACGCTTTTCAGGAACAAGGCAGCACGAGTGGGGAAGTACACGAAGGGCAATCTCCTGCATCTCCTGTGTGGCGGCCATCTCAAGATTTATGTGTGTTCTAAGGGCATGCTTCAATTCCAAAACGTCAGTGTCTTTTATGTGCCTTCTGTCTTCGCGGAGATGGATTGTTACAGCGCTTACGCCAAGGCGTTCAGAAATCACCGCAGCATCTAAAACACCGGGTTCCACTCCTCCACGGGCGTTTCTCAAAGTTGCTATATGGTCAATGTTAACTCCCAATTCCATTCGACTATTGTAACATAAAACTGACATTCAAACCAGTTTTCACGTTGTTTTATATCGCCCCATGCCACATCTGTTATAGTGCCGAAGAAGCAATGGACGGATGTTTACATCCGCAAGTTTCGAAGTTGCAAAAATCAGAAACGAACTTTCTTTTTTTGCGGCTCTTTACATATTTGCGCATAGCGGTGAAATTGTATATAATAAGATTTGTAAAGATGTTGAGCGAGCACAATGAGAAAAAGAATTTTGTTCATTTGCATAGGCGACAAATTAGCGGGCAGGAGAATTTATGAACTGCCCTAAATGCAAAACAGAAGTTGATCCGCAAGCGGCTATTTGTCCTAATTGCAAACTGAGGCTATTTATTGATTGCCCCAGATGTGAAAGTAAAGCGAAATTAGGAAGTCCGTCGTGCAAAAAATGTGGATTTGTATTTGTAAAATTCTGTCCGCAATGCAACAGCGCCAACTATGTTTCATCAAACCAGTGTCGCAAGTGTTTTCACAACTTTACAGTCGAAGACGAGGAAGAAAAGTTTATTCAGGATGAGGTCATTGAGCCTTTGCCTGAAGAGCCGAAAAAACAAAAGCAGTCTTCTGCTGCTCAACCGTCAAATATTAAACTGGTAATGTTTGTTGATTTTATTTCTCTTGATAGTGTTCTTGCCAAATACAAGGATGAAGAGTTTAAGCAAAAAGTAATCTTAAACATAAAAACTTCAATTAAAATGGGCTTTAATGTCACTTGCGAGTTTTTTAAACCGACTATTGTGATGTTTAAAGTTAACTATACAAAGAAATTCGGTTTGCTTGACAAGGTTAAAGACTTTAGCGAGGAGTTTGAGAAGTTTAATCAAATTCTTTCCGACACTCTCGGCGTGGACATTTCTTATAAGTTCGCTATAGTGACTGAAGACGAAATTAAAAAAGCTAAAATAATAGAGCAGTTAAGTTATGGTATTGAAAAGGATATCATAGCGTCAAACGGCGCGTACCAAGTGTTGAATGAAGAGATACCGCTTATTAAAATTTCGCCCAACTCTTATAAAATGGTGTTTTTAGAGCACAAACCAGAGTTTGCGCAAAAAGAGTGCGTTTCAGAAGAGATTGCGCTGGAACTTTTATGCGAAACAATTAACGATGAAACGAGCGAAATAAAGGCTATTTCTATCAATGCGCCAAACGGCGGCGGTAAAACACACTTGATAAACAGTCTTCAAAAGAAACTTGAAGAAACCGAAAACATTGTTCTTTTGGGGCAATGTAGTCCTTTGACACAGATAAGTCCTTTCGGACTTTTCCAGGATGTATTTTTATCCTTGTTTAACCTGACTTTTGCGCCTACAAAATATGAAAAGAGGCTTAAGGACCTTAAAAATCTCCTAAGTAAATCTTTTGAAAACTATTCCGAGATGGATGCTCAGAAGATCGAAACACTTGTAAATATTGTTTATCCCAAAAACGAATCTTATTACGAGGATATACTTGTTAACAAGCAAAAAACTTTCCGTGACCTAAAAGATATACTGGAAGCACTAAGGGCTGACAATAAGCTGCTTTTGGTTGTTGATGATTTCGACCTTATTGACGAGGCTTCATTTGAATTTCTGAAGTATCTCGTTCAGAACGATTTCTTTAAAACCGGCACTAAGCTTTTGCTGGCGTATAAAAACCAACATGCAATCGGTATGTATATAAGCAGTGAAAAGCTCCCGAAAAACGCCTGTTTGAATATAAATATCGCAAAGAAAGAGATTTCTGATATAAAAGAGTACATATCACTGCAGTTTCAAAATGCTGAAATAATACCCCAGGCCGTTTTAAATCAAATAATTCTAAACTCGGAAGGTAATTTTGCCTATATAGAACAGGTTTTGCATTATTTTATAGACAGTGAAGTTATAAAGCTTCAAGAGGATAAGTTCTGCTTTAATGATAATAGTGAAGAACTTTTTGTCCCGCCAACTTTGAGCGAAGTATTGGATTTGCGCTTTAAATACCTGAAAACCAACTTTAGGTTAGAGTATGATTTTCTTTCTCTGGCTTCACTTTTAGGCGGCAAGTTTAACAAGTCTATTTTGGCAAAGGTTTTAAAGCTTGAGGATGAGGAGTTTTATAAAATATCCTCCGCTCTTGTGTGTAAGGGTTATATTGTCCGCTTGAGTGAACATTCGTTTATGTTCAGAAATAACCTTGTGTGGACATATGCATACAATGCCGCAAAAGAGGATGAAGACATAAGAGAGGCAGCTAGCGAGTTTTTAAACGAAATTTGCCAGAGGACAGTTTCAAGTCCTGCCATAAGGGCGCTTTTGGCACAAACTACGGGCAATAAAAAACTGGCGTTTGAGCTCTGGACACAAAATCTTAAACTGGCTTCAAAAATAGGAGATGTCAGTCTTTACATACTTTCGCAAAAACAAAGCATGTCGCTTCTTGAAGAGGCTAAGCCGCCGAACATTTCTTATGTTAAAAACAATATTTGTGAGCGCTTAGGAAAGCTCACATATGAAAAGAATCCGAAAGATGCTATAGATTACCTTTCTAACGCCATTGTCTGTGCGCAAAATAAAGGAGATGCGAACAAAATAGTCGAACTTTCCGGTTATTTGATTTACAGCTGCTATCTGGCCCAGCGTTTCCCCGCGGTTATAGAGACTGTCGATACTGTGTTAAATGTCTTTTCCAAAACAAAACAGGAAGTGCAGCGTGCGCTTATCAAAACAAGAAAACTTGAAGCGCTTCTGTACATGGGAAATTGGGAAGAGATTGCAAGCCTTGTAAACAATGAAATCAATCCTGTTTTACAAGAGTTTTTCAAACACCCTAAAAACTTTGAGTTTGCTACTATTAATGAAATTTATGATTCCTGGGTCGGTGCAAATATCACGCTTGTTGAAGCGTATAGTCAACAAGGAAACCCTCTTGCGTTTGAACTTATAGAAGAGCTTGAAAAGGAAATCTTTAAAAACACCAAAAGTCCCGTGAGTGAAAATATAAAGTCTAAGGTAAACTTAGCCCTGGCAACTGCTCTGGCGCACACCATGAAAGGGTATTTTAAACTTTCCGACGACATATTGCAATCCATTGTTAAAGATTTTTCTTACGCGATTGAAGACTCTACAGTTGTTTGCAAATGGAACATAATCGACCTGTTTAACAAAGTCTTGCAGCATGATTACGATAAAATCAAAGAAGAACTTTTTGAAGCGGTTACTTTTGCCAACAACTGCGGCGATGAGTACTCTAAAAATATCTTAAAAACACTTTTGGCGCACGTTATCTTGGATGAAGGCAATGCCGCTAAAGCCCTTGAAATATGTGCTGAGGAGATGACTTTCTTCTCTAGCGAAAAAATAGCATTTGGGGCTCTGATGGCTTGGTACATAAGCGCCAAGGCGACACTTGCGGTTCAAGGCAGCGACAGGGCTATTGAAATTTGCGATAAAGCGGTGAGTATTTGTCAGGGTTCAAAAATTAACAATGTTTATTTCAAAACGCTTTTCTACAAGTTGTTAGCGGAGGCTTATCTTGCCAAAGGAGAGTTAGACTCGGCCAAGATGTATAGCGAGATGGGCTTACAAGAGGCAAACGCCAACGAAATAGTATATTTGCAAATGGCTCTTTACAGGGTAAGGGCGCATTGTATGCAGGACTCTGTCCCTACCGTGCCTGAGGAAAAGAGATTGGAACTTGCACAAAATACTCTAAGGGTTTATGAAAGAGCTATTTCCCTTGCTAATAAGCTCAATCTTCAAAAACACCATTATGTTATTCAAAAAGAGCTTACGGCATTTAAAGCATATTGCAATCTCCATGGCATAAGTTAAAATATTTTTAATGAAATTGTTTATCGAAAAGATTACATATCCGTCTGAAAGTGAAGTTTCCTCTTTGGAGTTGGAATATGCGGAAAGCTTGAAGTCTCCCAAGCGCAGGGAGGAGTTTTTGTGCGGAAGGGCTCTTTTAAGGCGTATAGCAAAAAGTGAGTACGGGTGTGAAAACATTGAGGTAAAAATCAACGGCAAAAAACCTGAACTTGTTTGCAGCAGCTTTTACTTTTCTATTTCTCATTCGCACGGTTTGATCGCACTTGCTGTGTCTGATAAACCCGTGGGAGTTGATATTGAGTATATTGACCCGAAAAGAGACACAGGCAAAATTATAAAAAGATTTTCTTTGGAGATTCAAAGAGAGTATGAAGAGATTTCTGAAAGTGAAAAAAAAGGATATTTTTACAATTTGTGGACGTCATACGAGTCCTGTATAAAGCTGCGGGGTGAGACAATTTCTACGAGGGAGTTCGATATGTGCCGCGATAATGTATTATTTGTTACACAAAGAAAAGAAAATTATGCTTTGACCTGTGCGAGTTTCAGATAATTTTATATGTGAAAATATCGTTGTTTGTTTGTTCCAATCTGTTTTGAATTTACAATTTTTTCTTGCAAAAAGTTGTAAATAATATTACAATGATGATATTCACTTCCTAGAGCAACGAATTTCTAACATCAGCTCCATGATTTGAAAATTTACTAAAAACGAAATTTAATTTTAATTTCGTAAGACAAAGGAGAAACCGGATGTACCAAGACGAAACCCTAAAATGCGATGATTGTGGAAAAGATTTTATTTTCACAACAGGGGAACAAGAATTTTACGCAGAAAAAGGCCTTGTAAACAAGCCTAAAAGATGCAATGAATGCCGCAAAATGCGCAGGCAAAAAACAAAAAGAAAAATGTACGATGCTACATGTTCTGAATGCGGCTGTTCAACACAAGTTCCTTTTAAACCGATTGAGGGGAAGGAAATTTATTGCAAAGAATGCTACGCAAACAGAAGTTAGTAAAAATTGTAATAAAAAATTGCCCCGGCTTGGTCGGGGCTTTTTGTTAAATAAAATATAACGCAAAATTTTAATACACTCATTCAACTAGCCCATAATCCTTGCGGCAGTTTTTAAATTGTGATTAAATTATTCTATGTTATTTGATAAAACATTGGCAATGATATTAGCCGGAGGACAAGGCAAAAGACTTTACCCCCTAACCAGGGATAGAGCAAAGCCTGCCGTGCCTTTTGGGGGTAGGTACAGGATTATTGACTTTGTTTTAAATAATTTTGTCAATTCGGGCTTTTATAAGATAAAGGTTTTGACTCAATACAAGTCAGATTCTTTAAATAAACATATTTCCAGAGGCTGGCATCTTTCATCTTCTATAGGGCAATATGTGGATTTAGTGCCTGCCCAGATGCGGACTGACGGGAATTGGTACAAAGGAACAGCTGATTCTATTTATCAGAACATAAATCAACTAACAGATGATATTTTTCACAATGTATGTGTTTTTGGCGGTGACCATATATACAAAATGGATGTTCGCCAAATGCTCAGTTTCCACATAAGGAAGGGCGCCGATCTGACAATATCAGCTATTCCTGTGCCCATAGAGCTTGCAGGCGAATATGGGGTTATTGAGGTGGACGACGATTGGCGTCTGACGGGCTTTATAGAAAAGCCGGAAAAAAAGCCCAAACACATCCCGGGCGACCCTGCAAAATGTCTTATTTCAATGGGGAACTACATTTTTAAAACCGGCGTGCTTATTCGTGAAGTAGAGGAAGACGCGCATAATGAGGCCTCCGCCCATGATTTTGGTATGAATGTTATACCTCAAATGCTTGAAAAGGGCTGCGGGGTTTATGTATATGATTTTGCCAAAAATGATTTTTCTGGCATGGCGCCTTCAGAGAGAGGTTATTGGAGAGACGTAGGTAATATTGACAGCTACTGGCAGGCTAATATGGACCTTATAGAATATAATCCCGAATTAAACCTCTATTCTCGCGAATGGCCGCTTCGCACTTTTAATTACAATCTTCCTCCGGCAAAGTTTGTATGGGATGAAGCTGAAAGAGTAGGTACGGCCAAGAATTCGCTTGTATCAGAAGGCTGTATTATAAGCGGAGGCGTTCTTTCTCGGTGTATACTTTCTCCTGAGGTGCATATTAACAGTTACTCAAACGTTACTGATTCTATTTTACTTGAAAATGTTAAAATAGGCAGGCATTCGAAAATCCACAGGGCGATTATAGATAAAAATGTTGAGATTCCTCCCTATACACATATAGGAGTGGATTCGGAAGAAGACCGCAAAAGGGGCTTTTATGTATCAGACGGCGGTATAACCGTTGTCCCTAAAGGTGCCAAGCTCGACTGATTGTGCTTTTTTCACGTTATAGAAAGGTTTTGCGCTTTCCACAAACTGTTTCGGATGTCCGCTTACAAAAAATTCTTTTTTGGCCGGAGCATTAACCGGAGTGTTTTTTTCAAGTTCGCTTTTAATAAACCTGCAGAGATACCGCGCAGGGTCTATGAATGTGTCTTTCGGCGCGTATTTTTCTAAAACAGGCATGAGATGGGGGTAGTGTGTACATCCGAGAACAATCTTTTCAACATCTTGCGACAGAAGGGTTTCCAGTTTGCTTTTTACAAGTTCGGCAGCAGAAGGCTCTTTTAAAAGACCCTGCTCAACTATTTCGACAAACCCGCTGCACTCTGCTTCAAAGACATTGACTGTTTTGTTGTTTTTTAAAATTTCTTTCGTGTAGGTTAAAGATTTTACCGTACTTTTAGTTGCCATAACCCCTATTTTCGAGTATTTTGCTATATCTTTCGCAACCGTTTGTATCAAAGGGTAGATTGTAAGACTGTTTTTGTACTCTTTTACCAACTCCTCATAAGAAAGAGCGGAGCTTGTGTTGCAAGCTACAACGACATTTTTTACACCGCGAGAGACAAAAAAGTTCATTATGTCTTTTGTGAATGCGATTATTTCATCTTTAGTTTTTGTCCCGTATGGCAGGTTTTTGGTGTCTCCAAAGTAAATATAATGTTCATCGGGCAGCACAATATCGAGTTCACTAAGAACACTTAGGCCTCCAACACCGGAGTCGAAAATACCTATAGGTGAATCACAATATCTCAATTTTATCTCCTTGACTTTAAATACTCCATAATGCCATCGGTTATAGCATCCGCTATTTCTTCCTGGCGTTTTTTTGTCAGAAGAGCTTTTCTTTCGGCAGGGTTTGATATGAATCCGACTTCAACCAGTACCGCAGGGCATATAGTATGATTTATAACATAAAATTGCGACTTAAACAAACCGCGGTCTACAGTATCCCATTTTTTAAGAAGTTTTGATGCTGTCATATTTTTGTGCATAATTTCAGCTAAGGTTATGCTGTTTTCTTTCCACCAGTGCGTCTCTATGCCGTATATGTCTTCTTTTACACTGGCATTTATATGTATGCTGACAAAAAGGTCGGGATTTACTCCGTTACTGAAGTCGGTTCTCTCCGAAAGCTCGACAGTTTTATCTTTTTCGCGTGTCATTTCTACAAAAACATTTTGCTTTTTAAGATTTTTGGCGACCATTAAAGAAATGTCCAAGGTCATGTCTTTTTCGTAAATATTTTCACGGGTTGCACCGACGTCAGACCCTCCGTGCCCGGGGTCGATTACAACTTTAAGGAGATTTTTAATTGTAGTAGGTCTGCTGACTATAGGGTCGGGGTCTTTTTTGGGTGTTATTGTACCGGGGCTTGTTACGGGTTTTGGAGAGATTTTAAAGTATATCATCATTCTTTTTGCGTCATCGCTTATTTGCAAATCCACGTTTTCCTTTGTCTCTAAAGGTATTATAAAACGCAATTTATCCTGTGCTATGCGAATGGTTTTTATTTCTTTGAATTTAGAATTCTTCAACATATTTTCAAAAGCAGACGAGTTCATATCAGAAATATTTTGTATGTCCAGATAAAAATTGCCGCCTTCTTCAAACGTACTGAATGTTACGGGAGCAGTGAAGTTTATACCTAAAACATCAGCACCGTCTGACTTTCCTACAGAGTAAGCAATAACGGAGCTGAGAACGTTAGTAAGTTTTGAATTCAAAACGTCCGGACGTTTTGCTACGAAAATGTTTTGTAAATCAGGAGAAACTACCGCACGGTAGTTTTTGGCGCCTTCTCCCTGAACAACTATTCTTACAATGTTTTTTTCAAATTGCCCAAGACGCAGAATATCTCTTTGAAGAACATTTGCACCTTCCACTTTTACCCCTTCGAAGAAAAAACTTTTATTTCTCAGGCTTGGGGCAAGCACGGCATTGTCTATGTCTATAACCATCCTGTCAGGTTCTGTCAAGAATATCGCAGGTTTTAAGCTTATAGTGCCCATGCCCCCAATTAATATACCTTTTTGTACGGCTTGAACGTTGCTTATGTAGTATTGTGAGTTTAATCTTTGCTGTATTTCCGCGTTCTCTCCCCTCTCTATATTACTGACGGGAACCAGCTTATCAGTTGGCGGCGGTTCAACATACAGTGTGCTCAGGGAATTATTGTATATAATGCCGCTCCTGGAAAAATTCTTATAAATACTTGTAAATTCACTATTTTCAACTATTTTTTTGTTTGTATATTTTATAACAAGCTGGTTATTGTTTGCATGGACTTCAAAGTTTTCAGGCTTTAATTCTTTTTTATGTGTTAAAACGAGCCTTACTATATGTGGGTTTACACTGAATTGTGATGCTTTTACACTCTCAAGTGAAGAATTTTTGAAGTTCCACATTTTGGAAGGCGTCGCCAGAGCGGCATTCGTGATGTCAAAATAAACCCTGTCGGGGTCTTTAAGCGCTCCTTTTGTAATACTGACATTTTGTACGATTGAATCTTCAGCGGCAGGTTTGGGACTCAGCTCTCCTATGGAGTTTAAGAAAATAATTTTATCGGAGTTGTCAAAACCAAGGTCCAGTATTTTAATCTCAGCTAATGCTTTTGCGTGAACATTAAAAATAAAGACGGCAAATATTAAAAAAAATGTTGCTAATATCCTTCTCATCAATAACATTATAGGACTAATTTCTATAATGTAAACGTTTGTAACAAAAAGTCATGTTTTTGAAACAGGGGATAAAAGAATGGTTTTTATATACATAGTAGATATGTAGTAGATAAACAATTAAGATATAAAGGAAATATTATGGCAAGTATTGTTACAACTTCTGTGGGTCTTTCAGCTTTAGACTATAAAATAGAAGACTTAAAAACAAAAAAGGGTAAAATTACAAAAGAACAAATCAATGCTCTTGCAAGCGGTTCTGAAAAAACATTGTTAGAGCACTTGTTTAAAAACCAAAAATATTTGGGTGATGGTTCTAATGTTGACAATTATATTGAATATGATGAAATTATCAAATTTTTAAGTTTTGTGGATACAGACGAAAACGGCAGAATAACCGAAAGAGAAGTTCGCACTTGGATTGACGCAAACGTAGCAGTAGGCGGCCATGCTAACGACAAAGTTTTTGGTAATGATAACAAAGAGGTAATGGAAACATTAAAAACACTTTTTGATGCACTTGCTAAGTCTGTTCCTGCAGAGACCAAGAAAACAACGACAACAACCAAGGCAAGCAGTGAATGTTCTACAACAAGCACATCCGCTAAAGCTGATGATTGCGTTAGTGAAACTACAACAGCGGCTGTAAAAGAAGAAGCAGCCGAAACGTCTACAGAGTCTAAAGATTTATTGGACCAGTTGGAAATAGACATAAATGATTTTAGTATTATAGCCGAAGAAGTTTGGAAAAATGCGCACGGTTCACTTGATGGTTTTACAGCGGAGATTGTACAAAATACATTTAATTTTCTTGATATAAGCCGGAACGGCAAATTGAGCCAGACAGAATTAGCAAAATACAAAGCAGCAACAGGTTTTACAAGTCTCACAGTTGATGATAGCAGCAGAGTACAGTCGTCAACGGTGACAAGTGACGATACTACTTCTGATTCAACAGACCAAATGAGCAGTGATAATCTTGACATCGAAGAATTTTTAAGTGTCATGAGAGGTACATATATCGGTATGAATGGCACACTCACCGGTTTCGATGAAACTGCTGCAAGAGATAATTTTATCTATCTTGATAATGATGAAAACAACCTTCTTGACCCTACCGAGTATGAATCATTTATACTGGGCCTCTCGCTTAAATATGATATGAGTACTCAAAATTAGAAAAATATAACCAAATTAAAAAGCCGCAGGATGTTTTCTGCGGCTTTTATCATTATTGAAGTTATTATTAATTATTGTTAAGCCTAATATTTTTAAATTTTTCAGGGGGCATGGTCAATTGTAAAAAAAAGTTTGCAATTGTTTTCTTGCATGTCATGAGTGAAAGCAAATATACTTACTTTAAAGTCAGGGGAGCAAATTAAATCGGAAGGAGTGATGGCTAAAAGTCCCTAGTGAGAGACGGTATATGCCACAATATAGAGGGATAAAGAGAGAAAAGACTATTAACTAAAAAGCAGTGCGGCTGCAAGACTTGGGGTTATGGGAGTTAATTCTAAAATCCAAAAAGAGGAAAATGTTAAACCACCTGAGGGTGGTTTTTGTTTTGCCGTAAGTAAATATCGAGATGCCGATTAAGTTAGCCCGTCTGCCCTACTTTGTTTTTTATTTTTTTGATAATATGTAACTTGGATATTAAATACTAATAGAAAGTTAAATTCTTATGAAAAACAAAATCATAATGTTTTGGGTAATTGTCCTTATAGTAATCTCTTGTCTGGCAGTGATTTTTACTAAGCCGGCAAAGTTGGGACTTGACCTTGTGGGAGGTTCCAGTCTGGTTTTAGAAGCTCAAAAGCCCGAGACTGTAGCAAAAATTACCCCCGAGATGATGAGCGCACTGCAGTTTGCTATTGAAAACCGTGTCAATGCTCTGGGTGTAGGTGAAACTGTTGTTCAGAGAATAGGCGAAAAAAGACTTTTAGTTGAGATTCCAAACATTTCAGACCCGGAAAAAGCAAAAGAATTTATAGGTGAGACGGCGGAGCTTGAGTTTAAAAAAGCAGACGGACTTACCGAGACAGGTGAAATAAATTGGGTACCCACGGGCTTAACAGGCAAAGACCTCAAAAAAGCGCTTGTCGGAACTCAACCAGGAACAGGCGAGTGGATAGTTTCACTTGAATTCAGTACTGAAGGTGCAAAAAAATTCGGCGATATAACCCGTCAACTTGTGGGGCAGCAGATGGCTATTTTCTTTAACGGCAAATTTCAGTCTGCGCCGAGAATTAATGAAGAGATATTGGGCGGTCATGCTCAAATTACGGGCGGAGAAGGAGGTTTCCAGTATCAGGAAGTTAAAAACATGGTAGACCTTCTAAATGCAGGCGCGCTTCCCGTTCCTGCAAAAATCATAGAAGAAAACTCTGTAGGACCTACATTGGGCGCGGACAGTATTCAGAAAAGCAAAGTTGCAGGTATTATAGGTCTCGGGCTTGTAATGCTCTTTATGATTATTTACTACAGGGCTCCAGGCGTTATAGCAACCGTAGCGCTTATTATATACAGTATTATAGTGTTTGCCATATTTAAAATAATACCCGTAACGCTCACTCTTGCAGGAATAGCAGGGTTTATATTGTCTATAGGTATGGCGGTTGATGCGAATATTCTTATATTTGAGCGCACAAAAGAGGAGTTGAAGTCGGGAAGAAGCTTGTTTACTGCAATTAACTCGGGTTTTGACCGTGCTTTTACCAGTATTTTTGACTCAAACATGACAACCATAATTACCTGCGTAATCTTATATCTTCTGGGCACAAGCATAGTTAAAGGCTTTGCACTCACGCTTGCAATAGGTGTAATAGTAAGTATGTTCACTGCCATAACGGTTACTAAAAACTTTATGCACCTTGTGTTCGGTACGGGCGAGCTTAAACACCCCGCGCTTTTCGGACTTAAAAGAGAAGATATTGAACAGGCCTATCAGGCAACAGAAACCAAAAAAGAAACTGCCAAGTTTGGTGTTTTGGATTAACAGACTGACTAAAACTACAAGGAGAAATAAATGGCATATCCTAACTTAATGAATCAAAAATTAATTTTTGCGGTACTAAAGCATAGATGGCTTTGGATAGGGATTTCGACACTGCTTATAATACCCTGTATAGCTGCGATGATATATTCTTGTGTGGTCCATCCTGACCACGCGCCCATAAAACTCGGTATAGACTTTACCGGAGGTACTATCGTTCAATACAGCGTAGACCAAAATTTAACCGTTAAAGATGTTGAAAATATCCGTGAAAAGCTTATCGAAGCAGGTATTCCCTCACCTGTTGTTCAAAATTTGAGCAACAACATTGCAGGCGGCGAAGCCGAAGAGGGCATGAAGAATATTGTTTCAATTAAAACTGCCTTTATTGACCAGGGTGATACCGATACACCTTCCAAAATAGGTGAAGTGATTAAAAATACTACTTCTAATCCGCAGCTTGTCCAGACAAACTCTGTAGGGCCGATGCTCGGTAAAGAACTTTTAAAAAACTCAATGGCAGCGGTAGCTCTGGCATTTTTAGGAATTGTTGTATATATAAGCATGCGCTTTAAGTATGAGTATGCAGTTGTTACGCTTTTAACTATTATTCATGACGTAATAATACTCTTGGGCATATTTTCAATATTTTCACTTGTTTTCGATATGCACATAGACAGCTTGTTTATAACCGCAGTGCTTACTTCAATAGGTTATTCGGTTCACGATACCATTGTTGTATTTGATAGAATTCGTGAAAATAACAGATTTTTAGCTAAAAAATATACATTAGAAGCAATTATAAATGCCAGTGTTAGCCAAACTCTTGCCAGAAGTATAAATACTTCGTTAACGCTTGTACTAACTCTTTTGGCACTGTATTTCTTTGGCGGCGAGACAACCAAAGACTTTGTTTTGGCGATGCTTTTGGGAACTGTTATAGGAACTTACTCAAGTATTTTCTTTGGTTCAGTCCTTTTGAACTTCTTTATGGAGCGCGCTAAGAAGAAAGAAGCTTCTGCATAATGTCTAAAAAAGACAAGCCCGAGTGTTCTTTGGCACAGTTTGTCAGCACGAGACGCGAGGATATGGGTCTTTCACAAAGCGGTCTTTCAAAGCGCAGCGCGCTGTCTTTGGAGATGATTGAAAATATTGAGGGAGGGTTGGAGCTGTTCTTATCTGCAACTATCCGTCAAAAATTGGCCAAAGGGTTAAAATTAAACCCTTCTGACATAAAACTGTACGAAAAAAAACAAGACTTTAACTTTGCGCCGTCTTATCGTATGGAAGAGATAAAAGAGGCGATTTTAAGCAGAGAGGAACTCATAAGCTGCCCTGTCTGTAATGAAATTCTTATAACAAGAATAGCAAAGATGTACGACCTTGAAGACAATCTGATGCTTCACCCCAAGGCCAGATGTCCCAAGTGTCCGTTTCAAATTAAATAAACTCTAGACTACCTTTTATTTTGTAATATAATAATCGGTGTGCTAACAAGGAGTATAGTTTGCAAACCATAAATAAAACCACTGTAGATAGTGAATTAATAAAAGAGATTGTTCAAAAAACTGATTTGAAACACATAGCGGTAATAATGGACGGCAACAGGCGCTGGGCAAAAGAAAAGCATCTGCCATCCGCTATGGGCCATAAACAAGGTGTGCAGGCTTTAAGAAATGCAGTTGAATCCGCATACAAATACGGCATTAAATACCTTACGCTTTATGCTTTTTCAACCGAAAACTGGAACAGAAAACCTGAAGAAGTAGAATTTTTAATGGGGCTTCTTGCAAGCACTATCAAGGCAGAGCTGGATGAATTACATCAAAATAATGTCAAACTGTGCTTTTTGGGTGATTTGAGCGCTTTTAATCCGCAGCTTCAAGAGATTTTAAAGATGGCGCTTGTTAAAACCCAAGATAACACGGGAGTTAATTTGCAGCTTGCAATAAACTACGGTTCAAGAAATGAAATAACAAATGCCTTGAGAAGCATTGTTGCTAAAGGTGTTTCATTTGAAGATATCAATGAAGATTTAATTTCGGAACATTTGTATACAAAAGGCATACCCGACCCCGACCTTCTTATCCGCACGGGCGGTGAGATGCGCGTGAGCAACTACCTTTTGTGGCAGATAGCGTACAGTGAAATATTCATAACGCAAACTTTCTGGCCTGATTTTGACGAGACAACCATGGCGGAAGCTGTGTATGAATTTGGCGCCAGATCCAGACGTTTTGGCGGATAGTTAAATTCTCATAAAATTTTAATAGGGGTGATTATGGAAATAGTTTTCGCGAGCAACAATTCTCACAAGTTAGAAGAAGTTAATTTCATAGCAAAAAACTTTGGCGTGACTTTTGTAAAACCTCAAGAGGGTTTTGACCCCGTTGAGAATGGTAAAACGTTTGAAGAAAATGCCCTTATTAAAGCTAAAGCTGCACAAGAGTTAGGCGGGGGCAGGTATTTTCTGGCAGATGATTCGGGACTTTGCGTAGAGTGTTTAGGAGGCGCTCCTGGTCTGCATAGCGCAAGATATGCAGACGGACAATTAGCTTCTATAGAAAAGCTTTTGAATGAAATGGGAGATGTTTCCCGGGATAAACGCTCGGCAAAGTTTGTTTGCTCAATGGTTTTGCTCGATGAGAGCGGAAATGTTTTATACAAAAGTTTCGGCCAGAGAGAAGGCCGTATAGGCCTTAGTGCAACAGGGCATAATGGTTTTGGTTATGATCCGATTTTTGTCCTCGATGACGGACGTACAATGGCTCAGCTTTTAGACCACGAAAAGAATCTTATATCTCATCGTGCCAGAGCGCTTATTGATGTGCTTGTCTGGATGAAAATTAACCGCGAGAGTCTTGCCGCCGCGGCTTCTTAGCTTGCCTTAACTGCTCCTTAAACTATATGCTATGCAGTGACTTTTCTTATCTTTTAAAAGCCTGTATAATCTTTCTATGGAAAAAATTGACAATAAGATTACAGATGAGTTTGTCTCAACGCTTTCACATGAAATACGTACTCCCTTAACAAGTATTAAAGGTTTTGCGCAGACTATACTTGATAATTACGACAGTTTTAATGACGAACAAAAAAAGAAGTTTTTAAATATTATTGCGGAACAGTCTCAAAGGCTTGTGAACCTCGTTGAAAATGTTTTGAACGTTGCCAAGCTTGAAGAGGAAGAAGATTTGGTAATAAAAGAAATCGACCCTGAGTTTATAGTTAAAAAGACACTTGAGCTTGTTAAAATAAACTGCAAGGACAGGATTTTCAATATTAAAACGGAAGAAAATATATCTAATGTGATTGGTGACTATGACAAGCTTCAGCAGGTTTTAACGAACATTTTTGATAATGCCTGCAAATATTCGGATGATAAGATAGATATCAATATTTTAAAAAGCGGCAAAATAGAGGTTATAGACTATGGAGTTGGCATAACGGACTCTCAAAAAGACATGATTTTTGAAAAGTTCTACAGGGCTCAAAATCTTCTTACGGGCAAGACTCAAGGAAGCGGGCTGGGTCTGTATATTGCAAAGTCTCTCATAGAGAAGATGAACGGCAATATAGGAGTGGAGAGCAAAGAGGGTTTTACAAAATTTTCGATCGAACTCCCTGTGTTTGAGGTAGAAAAAATAACAAAGAAAGTTACTACTTAATGTATCGTGCGACGGTTTTTATTATAAGCAAGAGAAAAGAGCTTGCAATAAAATATAAAAAACTGATTGAAACATTGAATCAGGACGTTTGCATTGCGCTGAATTTGAGCGATGCTTTTGCGCAGATTCAGAGGCTTGAACCGGAACTTATTATAATCTCGGATACCATTGAAGAAAAACTCAGTGATTTTTGCAAACAGATAAGAGTGCTGACTTTTAACAGCCGCCCTACAATTGTGGCTGTCTCGAAGTCTTCGGAACTTGAGGACAAACTGGAAACGCTGGAGAGCGGCGCGGACGACTTCTTAAGTGAATCTATGCCCCCCAAAGAGCTCAGGGCCCGCATCAAAGCTCATTTGAGAAGATATATAGAAAACACCCTTCACCCGTCAACCCTTTTTGTCGACCAAAAACTTACTGTAAAAGCCGTTAAAAAGTCTTTGGGAAAAAAACTTTCCGCGGTGTTGATTGATATTTCGGGAATAAATTTCTATAAAGAGATATACGGAGAGATTGCGTACGAAAAAGTTTTACAAACAATGAGCGCCATTTTGAACTCGACGCTAAACACGGAAGATTTTGTAGGCCATTACTCCAAAAAAGAGTTTCTTGTTTTAACTTCTCCGGAAAAAGCCGAGAAGGTGTCTTCTTTTCTTGCTTTTGCTTTTGATAATGTCAAGGAGCGTTTCTACAGTGATTTTGATTTTAAGAACGGTTTTGTTATGTATTCTTCGAGCACAAAAGCAGAGAACAAAATTCCCCTTATGAAGCTCTCCATTGGCGTCATAAGTTTAGAAAGACATTTTGAAAATTATAAACAGGCCATAAATGCATTGTATGATCTCATAAAACTTTGTAAAGACGCAAAAGATTCTTGTTTTATGATAGACAGACCAAAGCTTTTCGGGAAAACAGAACCCCAAAAGCCAAAGAACAAGGTATTAATTCTGGAAAATGATGAGGCGCTGTCTTGTCTTTTGCAGACTACATGCGAGATTTTCGGCTTGGAAGTTTGTGCCTCAAAAGAATGTGCAAAGAATTTTATACCCGACCTTGTGGTAGTTGACTATGGTGAAGGGGAAGGGTTAGAAATTTGCAGAGAAATCAGAAGTACATACAAAGGTAAAATAATATTTACCTCATCAGTTTATAAAAAAAAGGAAATTCTAGCTTCGGGAGCCGATTTGTATTTGCCAAAGCCTTATGATATAAAGGTCATGAGAGCGTGGATTAACAAATTTTTAAAGTGATAACAATTTAATTAAGAAAAAAAGTGGCCCCGCTTTGAGTTAAGGGTAATGTTATCGAAAGAATACAGCCCTGCAGGGCGTTTAGAGCCTGCTTTTGTGTATTCGTTGTGCTCTATCAGCATATTTGAAGAAAGCATTTTCTTTCTAAAGTTTCTTTTGTCTAAATCTTTTTTCAAAATAAGCTCATAAGACTTTTGTAGTTCGGTCAGGGTAAATTTTTTGGGTAGAAGCTGGAATGCTACAGGTACGAGTTCCAATCTTTCGCGAGTACGTTTTAGCGAGTACTGGATGATTTCTTTGTGGTCGAAAGCAAGCGGCGGCAGGTCATCAACCGAGTGCCATTTAACTTCGGACTCTTCGTACTTGTCACGAACCTGCGTCATAATGTCTTCGGCGCGGATGAGTGCGAAGTATGCACAAGTAATAACCCTTGCGTTAGGATAACGAAGAGGGTCGCCGAAAGTGTAAAGCTGTTCCAAGTAAACGTTTTGCACGTTAGCTTTTTCTTTTAGAAGTCGAAGAGCAGCTTCGTCAAGGTTTTCGGACAGTCTGACGAAACCGCCTGGAATTGACCAACGGTTTTTGAAGGGCTCATGAGTACGTTTAACTAACAGTACTTTTAGTTCTCCCTTGTGGATAGTCATAATCACTACGTCAACTGTGACTTCGTGCGTTTTTGTTTCTTTGAACGCCATACTGTTCTTATTGTATGACAAATTAGAAAATTAGGCAAACTTATGACGTAGCGGGCCTGATTAATAAGAAATTAATCAATAATTTTACCGTTAAAATTGTCAATCATTTCTTTTGTTTTTTGTGAATATGCCGCCTTTACAACATCTGCAGGTTTTGAAATAACTGCCGTTTCAGTTTCCAACGCTGTTTCTTCAACGGGAGGAGCTTGGGTTGCAACAGAAGATTGTTCTTCGACAATGTCTTCCAGCGGCCTTATTTCTTCCGGTTGAGGTACTACAGATTTTTTAGTTTGCTGTACTTTTGCTTCAACGGCAGGGGCATCTTTTGAAATTTGTATAAAATGCGTGTGAATAGTTTTTTCAAATACGTTTTTAAGCGCTGTTTCAAAAGGTTTTATTTTAGAATCTGCTTTAGCGGCGTTAAGTGTATTCTGGTTCAAAAAGCCTATTGTGATTGTATCTTCTTTAATATCAACGAGTTTGGCCATTCCCGAGAAGAAGAACTTTGCAGGGACGGACTCAATAGAGTTGACAATTTTTGACCAGATTTCCTGAGGGTCTGTTTCGGGATGAGTTTCAACAAGTTTTTCAGTTGAAGTTTCTTCTTCCACCTCTTCTTGAGCTTCTTTCACCTGTGTAATAGTCCGCGGCGGTACTTGAGGTAACTCTTCTTCTGATGAGACTTGGATTTCACTCATTGTTTCGTCTTTTGGAGCTATTGGCTCATGTATTTCCTCGACTGTATCAATGGCAGTGACTTCTATTTCTATTTCTTTTGAGGTGTCTACAGGGATTATATCTTCCTGTACCTCTTCTGTTTGTATTTTCTCTTCGGCCAAGGTTTGAACAGTTTCTGGAGTTTCTTTTACGGTTTTTGCTTCAACGGGCTTGGCCTTAGTTTCGGGCTGCTTTGCGGGAGCGGCTTGTGCAGACTGCGTTATTTGTAAATCCTTGACTTGCGGACCGCAGAGTTCTATTATCATAAGTTCGGCCCAAAGATAAGGATTTGTTGCGTTTTTAATGTCTCTGTAGAACCCGATAACTTTGTTCAGAATGTAGATAAGGTTGTCTTTTTGCCCTTTGAATGTTGAGCGTATTTTTTCTGCATCCGCGGCACAAAATGTTGTAAACCTCATAACAACCGTATCCAACTGTGAAGTACCCAGTATGAAAATAACATTTTTAAGGAACTCTACAAGGTTTTCACATATATTTCGGGGTTCGTTACCTTTGGAGTAAAGGTCTTCAATTTTTTGAAGCGCTCCGTCAAGATTTTTTTCAAGAATGTTAATTAGGAGTGCGGACAAGCTGTCCGGCGTTATTTTCCCGAGCATTTCTTCAATCAGTTCTTTTGAGATTTCTTGTTTTACACCCAAAATACTTACTTGGTCTAAAAGCGCCAGAGAATCACGAAGGCCGCCCGAAACATTTTTAGCGATTGTAAAAAGTGCGTCATCGGTTATTTTAATTTTTTCAATGTCTGCAATTTCCCTGAGTTTTTTTGTAATGTCGTCAGTTGAAATTCTTCTGAAGTCAAAACGCTGACAGCGGCTGACTATTGTTTCAATTACTTTGTGAGGTTCTGTTGTTGCCAGAATAAAAATAACATTGGGCGGCGGCTCTTCAAAAGTTTTCAGAAGCGCGTTGAACGCTTCCGTCGAGAGCATATGAACCTCATCTATTATAAAAATTTTATATTTACCGTTCATCGGGGCGTACTGTACCTGGGATATAAGCTCTTTAGCGTCAGCTATACCGCGGTTTGTGGCTGCGTCTATTTCTATAACGTCAAGTCCTGATGTGTTTGTTATGTCCAGACAACTCGGACATTTTTGGCAAGGATCGAGAGTGGGTCCGTTGACGCAGTTTAGTGACTTGGCTAAAATCCTTGCACTGGAGGTTTTTCCAGTACCTCTGGGTCCGCAGAACAAGTACGCATTTGCTATACGTCCGAGTTCTATTGCGTTAGAAAGCGCCCTGACGAGGTTTTCCTGTCCTACAACATCACGAAACGACTGCGGTCTGTACTTCCTGAAAAATGGCAAATAATTTGATTCCATACTATAATGATAGCCATAAACAGGGATTTATGCAAATGAACTTTAAAATGTCTTTAAAAGAAGGTGATACAATAGCCATAGTCGCCCCGTCAGGCTCCGTAAGCGAGCCTGAAAAGCTTAATGAGGCATGTGAACTCTTTTCAAAGTTTAATTTAAAGACAAAAATTTATGAGAGCTGTTACAAGTCATACAGATGCATGGCCGGAACTGACGAAGACAGACTTAAAGATTTACACGACGCCTTTTTGGACACTGATGTAAAGGCAATAATTTGTGCAAGGGGCGGTTACGGAGCGCTCAGAATAGTCGACGATCTTGACTACGGTTTAATTGCCGAAAATCCGAAAATATTTGCAGGCAGTTCGGATATAACCGTTTTACTTTTAAATATATTTCACAGGGCAGGGCTGAACACGTTTCATTCACCAATGGCTTTAAACGGCTTTGATGAAAATATTTTTAGGAATTTTCTTTCGGTTGTAAACGGCGAAAAGAAAGAAATTGCTCCCAAGGAAAATTTTAAAACTTTCCGTAAAGGCAGGACTAAGGGCATGCTATGGGGAGGGAACCTTGCAACGGTTGTTTCTTTATTTGGTTCGGGTTCTAAAACATACCTGCCGCAAGAAAACATTATACTTTTTCTTGAAGATTTGAATGAACCTAATTATAAGACAGACAGAATGTTAAGGCAGATATATAGAAACATTTCTTTAAGGGAGAAGATTAAAGGGCTTGTTTTTGGGGATTTTCTGGGTTCGGACAATGAAAAAGAACTTGAAGATATATTGAAGGAATATGCCGAATTCTTTAATATACCTGCGTCTTACGGATATAACATTACTCATGCAAAACCGAATTTAACTTTACCTATAGGCCAATCGGTTGATTTTGACAGCGTAAGCGGAAAAATTTTGTGTATTTAAATTTTTGTTTGTAATACAATTATTGTGATATGGAAAATACATTACAACTTGATGAAATCGACTCCACCAGTACATATGCCCGCAAGAACTTAACGGACCTGGGAGATTTATGGGCCGTCAGCGCAGACTATCAAACTAAAAGTTACGGTCAATTTGAGAGGATGTGGTATTCAAGTAAAGAACAGGGCGGCAACTGCTATATTTCCATAGTTGCTAAGCCTGAAAACATAGCTCATTTGGGAGAACTTACGCAGTATGCCAGTATGCAGGTCATTCAGGTACTCAGAGAGTACGGACTTGACGCAAAGATGAAATACCCGAACGACGTTCTTATTAACGGTAAAAAAATCGCCGGTATTTTAGCAGAATCTGTTTTTGTAGGAAATAATTTCCGCGGAGCTATAGTAGGTATAGGGGTTAATTTGAATCTCAGTGAAGATGAGATTCACAATATTGACATTCCCGCGACATCGATATTTATAGAAACGCATTGCAATGTCAATAAAACAGAATTTATGACAAAGCTTTTGGAAACATTCAGAGGCAATTACGAAGAGTTTATTGAAAAAGGTATAGATGAAAACCTGAAGGGAGAAATACTATGTCAGGAAATGTAGCAATAGTTCTTGAAGAGGGACTTGTGGCAATGACTGTCGGCATGACGGTCGTATTTTCGTTTTTAATTATTATGATTTTTTCTATGAGTATTATGTCCAAAATCGTACTTTGGTTAAATAAAATATTCCCTGAACAAATGGCGGAAACCGCTAAAAAAGTTAAAAAAGCTGTGACAGGCGGAGAGGAAGAAGTAGCCGTTGCCGTTGCTGCTGCATTACATAAAAAATAGACACGAATGGCGGTTTTGGCAAACGGCACGCAACGATGAAACCATAGGCACTATAGGAACCAAAAGCATTAATAATATTTACAAAATAAGAGGAATATACAGATGAAAAAACAAATTAAAGTTATGGATACGTCATTTCGTGACGGTTTCCAGTCTTGCATAGGCGCAAGAGTATTTACAAAAGACTATCTACCTGCACTTGAAGCAGCGAAAGCAGCGGGAATCAGACATTTTGAAACAGCCGGCGGAGCACTTTTCCAGTCGTTAGCGTTTTATGCAAATGAAAACCCTTTTGAAAATATGGATTTAGTGAGAAGAACGTTGGGCAATGACGTTACACTTCAATCATTGGCGCGCGGCATAAATGTTGTTTGTCTGAAGTCTCAGCCGAGCGACATTATAGACCTTCACGCTAAAATGTTTAAAAAACACGGTATAGATACTATAAGGAACTTCGACGCATTAAACGATGTTGAAAACCTTATATATTCAGGACAGTGCATTACAAATGCAGGTGCAAACCATGAGGTCACAGTCGCAATGATGGGCTTACCTCCGGGTTGTACGGGCGCCCACACGCCTGAATTTTATACTCAGGTTTTGAGAAATATTCTTGACAAGGGCGTGCCATTCAACAGTGTGGCATTTAAAGACGCGTCAGGTACGTCAACTCCGCAAACTGTTTATGAAACAGTTAAAGCCGCGCGTGAACTTTTAGGCGCAGATGCCCATATAAGATTCCACTCGCATGAGACAGCAGGCGCGAGTGTTGCTATGTACAGAGCTGCTCTTGACGGCGGTGCTAACGGGCTGGACCTTGCTATGTCGCCTCTTTCCGGCGGTACTTGTCAGCCTGACCACATTACAATGTGGCATGCGCTTAGAGGTACGGATTATGACCTTGGTTATGATATCGAGAAAATGATTGAAGCTCAACGTGTGCTTAAAGACTGTCTGAAGGAGTACTTTATGCCGCCTGAAGCTACAACCGTTGACCCGATGATAGTATTCTCTCCGATGCCCGGCGGTGCGCTGACTGCTAACACCCAAATGATGAGAGACAACGGTGTTCTCGACAGATATCCCGAAGTAATCGCAGCAATGCGTGAAGTTGTTGCAAAAGGCGGTTTCGGAACTTCAGTTACACCTGTTTCGCAGTTTTACTTCCAACAAGCGTTTAATAACGTAATGTTCGGCCCCTGGCAAAACATTGCAGAAGGCTACGGTAAAATGGTTCTAGGTTATTTCGGCAAAACACCGGTTGAGCCGGATAAAGAAATCGTTAAAATTGCATCTGAAAAACTCGGACTTGAGCCGACAACCGAGAGTCCGCGTGAGATGAACGATAAAAATCCTAATATCGGCATTGAACCTACCAGAAAAATCCTTCTTGAAAACAGTCTGGAAATTACCGATGAAAACATTATGCTTGCTGCGGCGTGCGAAGATAAAGGCATCTTGTTCCTTCAGGGAAAAGGCCAGGTTGGTGTACGCAAGATGGCCGAAGGTGAAAAAGAGCTTTGCTCAATGGACAACACTCAAGGCAGCACTGACGAGTATACGGTAAGCGTCAATAACAAAAAATACGCGGTTAAGTTTGAAGGCGACAAAGCTGTTGTTAACGGTAAAACATACGATATAGACGTTAAAGCAGGTATTGAAAAAACTTCCGCTTCATCAGGCGAAGGAAAACCAATCAACGCTGCACTTCCCGGCAATGTTTTGAGAATAAACGTAGCTGAGGGTGAGCAGGTCGAAGAAGGCGATGTCCTTCTTGTAATAGAAGCTATGAAAATGGAAACTGAAATTAAATCTCCTCAATCAGGCGTTATTAATTCGGTGGATGTTGAAGCCGGTGACCATGTACAAAACGGTCAAGTACTGGTAACTATAGGTTAAGGGGGATAGATGAGTATTGAAAGTATAGTTGATAGTATGAAAAAGCTGTGGTTCTCAACGGGCATGGCTAACTTTGTCCAACCCGCTGACCCTGCTATGCAGGGATTAGAACTCTTTTTGCACCAATATGGTGCGCCGATAATGCTAATAGTTTGTTTATTTCTGCTATGGCTTGGCGTCAAAAAACAGTTTGAACCTTTGCTTCTTGTACCCATAGCATTCGGCGGCATTTTGGCAAATATTCCTATAGCAGGAATATCAAGTCCTGACGGGCTTTTGGGTATTATATACAGTGCAGGTATTCAAAGCGGTGTTTTCCCGCTCTTCATCTTTATGGGTGTAGGCGCGATGACAGACTTTGGTCCTCTGATTGCACACCCTAAGACAGCTCTTCTCGGCGGCGCTGCCCAGTTTGGTATCTTCGCGACACTGCTAATGGCACTTTTCTTGGGATTTACGCTGCCTCAGGCGGCCTCTATCGGTATTATAGGCGGCGCGGACGGTCCGACGTCAATCTTTGTTACGACAAAACTGGCGCCTGAACTTTTAGGCGCAATAGCAGTTGCCGCATATTCTTATATGGCGCTTGTTCCTATCATTCAACCTCCTATTATGAAACTTCTTACAACCAAAAAAGAGAGAGTGATAGAAATGCAGCAACTGCGCCACGTGTCCCAGCGCGAGAAAATTGTTTTTCCGCTTTTGGTACTCGGGCTTTGTATAATATTCCTGCCTGACGCTTGTCCTTTGGTAGGTGCGCTTACTTTCGGTAACCTTTGCAAAGAGTCCGGCGTTGTTGAAAGGATTTCTCAAACACTACAAAATGAGTTTATCAACATAGTTACCATTCTTTTGGGGCTTGCTGTCGGTTCAAAACTTCAGGCAAATCAGTTCTTAACAATACAAACCCTATACATTATTGTGTTGGGCCTTATTGCGTTCTCATTTGCGACAGCCGCAGGTGTCATTTTGGGCAAGATAATGAACTGGTGCTCTAAAACTCCTGTTAATCCGCTCATTGGCGCGGCAGGTGTAAGCGCCGTTCCGATGGCAGCCCGTGTAGCAAATAAGGTCGGGTTGGAGTACAATCCTAACAACTATTTGCTGATGCACGCTATGGGGCCTAACGTGTCAGGCGTTATCGGTTCTGCTGTAGCGGCAGGCGTTCTGCTTTCGATGTATGGCGGGATGTAGTATATAAATCATAAAAAATAGCTGCCCAATAAATCGGCGGCTATTTTTCTACTCTAGACACATATTGATTGCAAAAAATACCTTGAAGTGATAGAATTAGTTACCAAGATTAATAGGTTTGAAGTGTATGGCAGTTATAAAACCAACAACGGCGAAAGAAAAGTTAATTCTAGCCTTGGACGTAGATGATTTCGACGAAGCACAGCAACTTGTAAAAGAATTAAAAGACTATGTAGGGTATTTTAAAGTAGGAATTCAGCTTTATACCTCATGTGGTTATGACGTTGTGGATATGATACAAAATGAAGGCTCCAGAGTCTTTTTTGACGGTAAATTCCACGATATTCCGAATACTGTTGCAAGAGCCAGCGCTAATCTCGTTAAGCGTGGCATTAATTTTTTCGATGTCCATATTAAGGGCGGTTCAAAGATGCTTTCGACAACAGTCAAGTTAGCTAATGAAACGGCAAAAAAATACGGAATGGATAATCCGACAATATTAGGCGTAACCCTGCTTTCAAGTTTCGGACAAAGAACTCTCACCCAAGAACTTGCGGTAGGGTTAAATATTGAAGAATACGTTACACAATTGGCAAAAATGGCTAAAGATGCTTGTCTAAGCGGTGTAGTGGCGGGAGCATCCGAGGTTTCCCAGATAAGAAAGGTTTGCGGTGACGACTTTATAATTGTCTGTCCGGCGGTTAGGCCTACTTGGTCGGTTGTTGATGACCAGGTCCGCGTGGTGACGCCGACAGACACAATTCAGGCAGGTGTGGACTATATTGTTGTAGGACGTCCTGTTATAAATGCTGATGATAAAATAGGCGCTATTTCACTTATAATTGATGAAATAGAAGAAGCTATGGCATGTCCTGTAGATAAATAGGTAGGGTATTATGAGAAAAATTTTCGGTGTTCCTAAAGAATTAAAAGAAGGCGAAACCAGAGTTGCGCTTACGCCTGATTCTGTTGCCATACTTTTGAGAGACGACTGTGATGTTTTAGTAGAAAAAGACGCAGGTCTTTTTGCGGGTTTCAGCGATGAGCAGTATATCGAAGCAGGAGCGCAGATTGCCCAGACGGCACAAGAGCTTTGGGAGCGTGCAAATTTTATTATCAAAGTGAAAGAACCTCAAAAGTCCGAGTACGGATACTTTAGAGAAGACCAAACCATTTTCTCATATTTTCACCTTGCTGTTGAAGAAGAACTCACAAATATCCTCTTAAAGAAAAAAGTTTGTGCAATAGCCGCTGAGTCTGTTGAAACAGAACATGGCGAGCTTCCTCTTCTTCGCCCCATGAGTGAAGTCGCAGGAAGAATGGCAATACAGGCAGGTGCGAGATTTTTAGAGCAATCGCAGGGTGGTTCGGGCGTACTTTTAGGCGGCGTACCGGGCGTTCAGCCGGGGAAAGTCGTTATAGTCGGCGCAGGAGTTGTGGGTACTAATGCTGCCCAGATAGCGGTCGGTATGGGCGCCGATGTTTCCGTTCTGGATATTAACTCGAAAAGACTTGCTAATTTGGACTTGATATTCGGCGGCTCAATCAAAACTCATTATTGCAACCCTACAACAATTTTAGACTCTGCACAGAAAGCGGATCTTTTAATAGGTGCGGTGCTTATTCCAAGCAAAAAAGCGCCCAAGCTTGTCAGTGAGGATGTTGTAAAACAAATGAAAAAAGGCTCGGTTTTAATCGATGTTGCGATTGACCAAGGCGGCATTATCGAGACCATTGACCGTACAACAACCCATAAAGACCCCGTTTATGAAAAATATGGCGTACTTCATTATGCTGTGCCCAATATGCCGAGCGCTGTTCCCAGAACTTCATCTTACGCTTTCTCTTATGCCATTCTTCCTTATATAAGACTGATAGGCGAAAAAGGTACCCAGATGGCAATAAGAGAGAACGAAGCTTTAAGGCGCGGAGTAAACACATACCGTGGAAGTATCACTTGTGAACCTTTAGCGGAGTCACTCGGCAGAGAGCATACGGAAATTTCACTGTTAATCGGGTTTTCAAATTTGCATGATAAAAGATTCTAAAAGAATAGTTTTTAAGTTTGGTACAAATACCCTGCTTAATTCAAAAGGTGAAGCCGAACTTTCCCGTATTCAGTCTTTCATAGAAGACATAGTCAGTCTTAAAAAAAAAGGGAAAGAGGTAATTGTTGTGTCCTCGGGGGCTATTAAGCTCGGTGCGAAAACGCTGAACCTGACGCCTGAACAGAAGTCTGTTTACGACAAACAAGCCTTTGCTTCTGTGGGACAGTCTCATATTATGCGCATCTGGGAAGAAGGCTTTGAAAAAGAGAATATCAGGGTTGCGCAAATCCTTCTGACAGAAGAAGATTTTTCAAACAGAAGAAGGTATTTGAACTTGAGAAGTACTTTAAGTACACTTTTAGAGTACAAAGTAGTTCCTGTAATTAATCAAAACGACGCGGTCTGTCCATCGGAAATTGAGGATGAATATGCCTGTTTTTCTGACAATGATAAGCTTTCGGCTATCGTTGCAGGGAAGTTGGATGCGGATTTGCTTGTTATTATTTCAGATATTAACGGGCTGTATGACAAAAATCCCAAAGAAAACCCCGACGCGAAGCTAGTAGAAGTTGTTGAAAAGGTTACAAAGAAAATTGAAAAAATGGCAGCAGGAGCATCGTCAGGCGGTCGTGGCGGAATGATAACAAAGCTTCGTGCGGCGAAAATCGCTAACCATTCGGGTGCTAATATGATTATAGCGAGCGGCAAAATTGACCATATTATAAAAAAGGTATTTGACCAAAACTCCGACACACCAAAAACAGTTTTTCTTGCCGGAGAAACACTTTCGAGTAAAAAACGCTGGATAGCTTATGCCTCAAATATAATGGGCAAAATGACAGTAAACGAGTGTGCAAAAAAAGTTTTGCTGCAGAATCAAAAAAGTCTTTTGGCAGTCGGTATAGTAAATATCGAAGGCGAGTTCTCAAGAGGAGACGTAGTTTGTGTGTGCGATGAAGAAGGAAACGTTATAGCGCACGGCATAACAAACTATGACTCAACAGAGTGCAGGAAAATTATGGGACATCATTCAAGTAAGATAGAGGAAATTTTAGGCGGTATGGTGTCAAATGACGTTATAAACAAGGACAATTTAGTTTTAGTATAATATGCAGGACAGTAACATATAAAAATGATGCAGCTATTGTGCTATAACGAAATGAGTGACAGGTCTTCTTCTTGGCGAATGAAATGAGCCATAGAAGGGACGGTGTCCGAAGGACTGAGTAAAGAAAAATAAATTTTTCTTTACCGAGTGAACAAGATACAAAGAGGCGGAGCCTCATAGTATAAAGGTAAAGTTATGACTATAAAAGAAATTGAAAATATCGCCCTGAACGCTAAAAAAACATCTTTGGCTCTTGCAAGGTCAGGTACAGACGCCAGAAACAATGCTCTTGCCGTTATTGCCAAAAATATTGAAGCCAATAAAGACGCTGTTTATAAGGCTAACGCTTTGGATTTGGAAAACTCGCGTTCGCTTGTAGAGTCCGGTGAAATCTCGAAAGCTACCTATGGCAGGCTTAAGCTCGATGAAAATAAAATGCGGGATATGATTCAGGGTATTTATGATGTTATAAAGCTTGACGACCCTATTAACGAGGTTTTTTGGCGCAAAAAACTTGACGATGATTTAATTTTAGAGAAAATCAGCTGCCCTATAGGCGTTATCGGCGTTATTTTTGAAGCAAGACCCGACGTCATAGCGCAAATCTCAGCTCTTGCCGTAAAATCAGGCAATGCTGTACTTTTAAAAGGCGGCAGAGAATCTGCCGAAACAAACAAAATTATAGGAAAAATTGTCAGAGAGTCGCTTTGCAGCGTAAAAGATGAGTTTGAGAACGCTGTTAACCTTCTTGAGAGCAGGGAAGATGTGGCAGAGATGTTAAAGTTAGACAATTACATTAATCTCATCATTCCGCGCGGTTCAAATGAGCTTGTGAAATATATTCAAAACAACACTAAAATACCCGTACTCGGCCATGCGAGCGGTATTTGTCATATATATGTACATTCAGATGCTGATTTGGAGATGGCAAAAGAGATTTGTATTGACGCTAAAACCCAATACCCAAGCGCCTGCAATGCTGTTGAAACTATCTTGATAAACAAAGATTTTCCCTATATTTCAGAACTGCTCCATGCTTTATCGTTTGCAGGCATTGAGATTGTTGACAATCCTGAGGATTGGAGCACCGAATACGGAGATGTAAAGGTTTCGGTACGCATTGTAAACAGTTTACTGGATGCTGCAGGTCACATAAACCATTACGGTTCGGGCCATACGGATGCAATAATAACCCAAGACCCTAAAGAGGCTGAGATTTTTATGCACTACGTTGACTCGGCGGGAGTTTTTCATAATGTTTCCACCCGTTTTTCGGACGGTTTCAGGTACGGCTTTGGCGCAGAAGTGGGCATTTCTACAAACAAAACCCATGCCAGAGGCCCTGTTGGCTTAGACGGGCTTACGACTTATAAGTATAAACTCAGGGGCATAGGTCAAATAGCGCGTGACTATTGTGACGGCACAAAGACTTTTAAGCATGAAGTGCTGCCGAAGGACTTGGCGTGAGCGGGTATAGCCTGAAACACTATGCGCATCTCGGAGATGCGGCGTATGAACTTTTTGTGCGCGAGTACGTCGTTGAGCGAACCCATTCTCAAAAACAGATGCATGATATGACAATATCTTTTGTTAATGCCTCTTTTCAGGCGCAAATGCTCGAAGCTTTGACTTGTGAATTTTCCGAAGAGGAAAACGAAATTATACGCAGAGCTAAAAATTTGCCCTTGACTGTGAACAAAAGAAATAACCAAAACATTCACCGAGCGGCTACGGCTTTTGAGGTTATTATCGGGTATTTGTACAAAAATGAACCCCGAAAACTTGAAGAAATTTTTATGAAGATTAGGGAAAAATTTAACCTTATTGACTTATAGCTATCATTTTTTCAATAGGCACAAGCGCCTTGAGGCGTAAATCTTCAGAGAGCGTTATTTCGTTAACTTCGTTTTCAAGCGAGTTTAAAATGTCTCCAAGCGTGTGCAGTTTCATGTTATGGCAAAATGCTTTTGGGCAGGCCAGAATGAATGTTTTGTCGGGGTAATCTCTTTCTAGACGCTCTACAACTCCCATTTCGGTACCTATAATAAAAGCTCCTGCGTCACTGTTTTTGCAGTAGCTCATAATCTGCGTTGTAGAACCTACAAAATCGGCCAAGGCAACGACTTCTTGATGACATTCGGGGTGAATCAACACTTTTGCACGAGGGTATTGTTTTTTAAGCTCTTCTATATGTTCTTTTGTTATCCTTAAGTGTGTCGGGCAAAAGCCGGGATAGCACACTATTTCTATATCGGGGAGATTTTTGGCTACCCAGGAACCCAAGTAGGCATCCGGAACAAAGAGTACTTTCGGCACATTAAGCGAGCGCACGACTTCAACCGCGTTTGAGCTGGTACAGCAAATGTCGGCGTGTGCCTTAACTTCGGCAGTAGAATTTACATAACACACAACGGGCACGTTCGGATTTTTCTCTTTAAACTCAATAATCTGCTCTTCATCTATCATATCGGCCATATTGCAGCCTGAAGCCATATTTGGTAGAAGAACTTTTTTATCGGGAGAGAGTATTTTAGCCGTTTGTGCCATAAAAAATACTCCGGCGAAGACTATTATGTCAGCATTTGTTTTCGCTGCCAACTGTGAAAGTCCCAGAGAATCTCCTACATAGTCCGCAACCTCATCTATCTCTATATTTTGATAGCAATGCGCAAGAATAACAGCATTCTTGCGCATTTTTAAGTCTTTAATTTTTTGAATAATATCCAACTTGTTTTTCCTAAATCTGTAAAAGAGAAAGTTCTTCAATTGAAGCTATTACCGCATTTGCACCGCAATCTACGAAGTGGGTTTCTGCGGTAACACCTGAAGAAAGATCAGAAACCAGATAGAGACCTGATTTGCCTACATCTTCCAAACTTGGTGTTCTTCCCAGAGGTGCCTTAAGGGCGTTTGATTTGAGCATTCTGTCAAAACCCGCAATACCTTTAGCCGCAAGAGTTTTTACAGGACCTGCCGATAAGCAGTTGCAGCGGATATTGTATTTACCCAAGTCGGCCGCAATGTAGCGGGAAGAGCACTCAAGCGCTGCTTTTGCCACAGCCATAATGTTGTAGTTTGCAACGATTTTCTCTGCTGCGTAGTATGAAAGGGCCAAAATTGAACCTCCGCCTGATTTTTCCATTTGAGGTTTAGCGTATTTGGACATTGTGAGGAGTGAATACGCGCTTACGTGAAGCGCCAAGTCCCAGCCTTCTTTTGAAGTTGTATAGAATTCGCCCATTAAATCGTCACGGTTAGCGAAGGCAACGGCATGGATTACGAAATCCAGAGTGTCGTACTTTTTAGCGTACTCATCAAAAGCCTTTTTAACGTCTTCATCTTTTGTGACGTCGCATTCTATGCACATTTTAGAACCCATTTCTTCGGCGATAGGTTTTACGCGCTTTTCCATGGCTTCATTAGCGTATGTAAAGGCTATTTCTCCGCCTTCATTCCTAATTTGCTCCGCTATAGCGTTTGCAATACCGTACTTGTTTGAAACACCAAATATAATACCTTTTTTACCAGTCATTAATCCCATAAGTTAACTCCTTATTACTCTAAAAATGTTTGGAAAGATTGTACAACAAACAAAAAAGAAGCGCAAAAAAGTATGCATGCTTCTTTTATGGTTGTTTTGATTATTGTTTGGGCATCGTAAAATATTAATGACCTAAAATATCCTGCAGAGCTTTTTCTTGTACCTAAAAATATGTTTGTGCTAGAATTATCGCAAGTTTAGTTAACTTTCACAGTAGAAGGAGAAGTATATATTATGCAAACGACAAAGCAAAAAAGTGTATGGTTGTTCAAAGAAGGCGACTCTTCAATGAAAAACCTTTTGGGCGGTAAGGGTGCAAACCTTGCAGAAATGACAAATGCAGGCCTTCCTGTCCCTCCGGGGTTTACTATTACAACCGAAACTTGTATGGAATATATTGACAACGGAAATCAGATGCCTGAAGGTGTTATGGACTCTGTTCGTGACGCTATGACAAAAGTTGAAGAGCAAACAGGTAAAAAATTCGGCTCTTCGGAAAATCCGCTTTTAGTTTCTGTTCGTTCAGGTGCAAGACTTTCAATGCCCGGAATGATGGAAACAGTTCTAAACCTTGGCTTAAACGATGAAACTCTGCAAGCAATTATCAGACTTACAAACAATGAAAGGTTTGCATACGACAGCTACAGAAGATTTCTTACAATGTTCGGTTCTGTTGTAATGGACATTGAGCGCATTAAGTTTGAAGACATTCTTGATGAAGTAAAAGAAAAAGAAGGTGTTAAACTCGATACAGAAGTTTCTGTTGAAGGTTTGAAATCTCTTATTCAGCCATATAAAGACTTAATACAAAAAGAAACGGGTAAGCCATTTCCGCAAGACCCTATGATTCAGCTGCAAGCTGCTATTGAAGCAGTGTTTAAATCTTGGAACATTCCACGCGCGATTGCATACCGTAATCACTACAAAATTGACCACAACTACGGTACAGCCGTTAACGTTCAAACAATGGTATTCGGTAATATGGGCGATGATTCGGCTACCGGCGTATCATTTACCCGTAATCCTTCTACAGGCGAGAACGAGTTTTACGGCGAATACTTGACTAACGCTCAAGGTGAGGATGTTGTTGCAGGTATCAGAACACCAAAACAGATTAAAGAACTGGCAACTGAAATGCCTGCACTTTACGAACAATATGTTACAATCGCTAAAAACCTTGAAAGACACTACAAAGACGTTCAGGATATGGAGTTTACTATTGAAAAAGGCAAACTCTATGTTCTTCAGACCCGTAATGGCAAAAGAACAGCCGCAGCCGCGGTTCGCATAGCTGTTGAGATGGCTAAAGAAGGCATTATTACGAAAGAACGCGCAATTGAACTTGTTGACCCTTATCAATTGTACCAGTTGTTACTCCCGTCTTTTGATGAAGGCGCTAAAAAATCCGCTCAAAAAATTGCTACAGGTCTTGCGGCTTCTCCCGGTGCGGCTGTCGGTAAAATTATTTTCGACACTGATGAGGCGGCAGAACTCGGCCACAACGGCGAGAAAGTTATTCTTGTACGTATTGAAACTTGTCCGGACGACATCCACGGTATGATTGCTGCCCAAGGTGTTCTGACACTTCGCGGCGGTATGACATCTCACGCGGCTGTTGTTGCAAAAGGTATGGGTAAACCTTGCGTTGCAGGTGCTGAAGACTTGAAAATAGACCTTAAGAACGAAACCATAACGACTACAAGCGGTCAGGTTTACAGGAAAAATGACATTATCTCTCTTGACGGCGGTACGGGTGAAGTTTTTGTAGGTTCGGTTCATACAATAGAGCCTGAAATGGATTCTAACTTCGACACGCTTTTCGAATGGGTTGATGAAACCAAGAAACTCGCTGTCCGTGCTAACGCGGATACTCCGACAGATGTTGAAAACGCTCTTAAACTGGGTGCTAAGGGTGTAGGCTTATGCCGTACAGAGCATATGTTTATGGACCCGAGCCGTTTGCCTATCGTCCAACAAATGATTATTGCAGAGAATACTGATGCAAGAAAAGAAGCATTGGCTAAACTTCTTCCAATGCAGTATCAAGACTTTAAAGATATGTTTAAAGCCCTTAAAGGCTATCCGATGACAATTCGTCTTTTAGACCCGCCTCTTCACGAGTTCCTTCCTTCAAAAGAAGTTCTAATCGCTGAAGTTGCTACATTGCAGGCTAAAGGACAAGATGCAAAAGAAAAAGAATGCATGCTTCATATTGTTGAAGGTCTTTCTGAGTCTAACCCTATGATGGGTCTCAGAGGATGCCGTTTAGGTCTCATGTATCCTGAAATCAATGAAATGCAAGTAAGGGCCATTTTCGAAGCAGCTTGTGACTTGAAAAAAGAAGGCATCGAAGTTAAGCCTGAAATTATGATTCCGCTTGTTTCTCACTACAACGAGCTTCGCATCGACCGTGAATTACTTGAAAAAGTAGCGCGCGAAGTAATGAATGAAAAAGGCGTAGACGTTGATTATATGTTCGGTACTATGATAGAAATCCCCCGCGCGGCGCTTACGGCGGACGAAATTGCAAACTATGCAGAGTTCTTCTCATTCGGTACTAACGACCTTACCCAGATGACTTTCGGTTTCTCAAGAGACGACGCTGAAGGCAAGTTCCTTGGTAAATACGTAGAAGAAAAAATCCTTCCCGCAAACCCGTTTGAAACGCTTGACCAAACAGGCGTGGGACAATTGATGGAAATAGCTCTTGATAAAGCGCTTAAAGTTAAACCTGACCTTAAGCGCGGTATCTGCGGTGAACATGGCGGTGACCCGAATTCCGTGAAATTCTGTCACAGAATAGGCCTTCAGTATGTCTCATGCTCACCTTTCCGTATACCTCAAGCACGCTTAGCGGCAGCTCAGGCGGTTATTGAAGAAGGAAAATAGCTCGTGCTCAAGCGTTTTGCAGACAAGCGGCATTCCCGAGCAAGCTCAGGAGTAGCAGCGGCACAAGCGGTTATGAAGAAGGAAGATATATAAATTCCGCAATAAAAGAAACCTCGCAAGATATAAAATGCGAGGTTTCTTTATAAAAACCACGCCACTACCTATCGTCATCGGAAAAATAACATATATATCCCTGAAATATCTCCCTCTCAAGCTATGACACCCGTTAACTTCACCTTAGTGCTGCTATGTTTCCATCCTGACACGGTTCGACGCATAATCGCCGCCATAGTATGAGTTATCAACAATATTCAAGTCATCAACGCCACCGTCCTCAGCCTCACAGTAGGCTCTGCACCCGGCATAAGCTTCCGGTCAAGGGCTTGCAACACCCCGTGGAGCGTGGTAAGCCCATGTTAACATACTCAAAATGATTATTCAATTTTGATAAATCTAAAATAGACCGGATGGCTGTTTTACTTTTTATCCGTCACTTTAATTAAATGCCAGCCGAACTGTGTTTGAACAGGGTCTGTCACCGTGCCTACGGGCGCTTCAAAAGCTGCTTTTTCAAACGGTGCAACCATTTGGCCTTTACCAAAATAACCTAAATCTCCGCCTTGAGCACCTGACGGGCACTCTGAATATTTAGCTGCTAAGTCTTCAAACTTTTCGCCTTTTTCTATGCGTGTTTTTAATTCCTGTGCTTCTTCTTTAGTTTTTACTAAGATGTGACTTGCTTTTACCTGACTCACTGTTTTACTCCCACTTACTGCTTTACTGCCTGTATTGTTTGTGGAACCCGATGTTACCGCGTCCCCTTTCGGCGCTATAAATAATGCTACCAAAAACAAAAATAAAACTAACATTAAAACTTTTTTCATTGTTAAAACCTCATGCTTCGTATACATTCTAAAAATACTTCAAAAAATAATTAAAAACAATTCCCCTTTAATTTACAGTCTTGTATGTGTCTATTTGAGTTTTATATAATACACCTAGTTAGCAAATTTTCTTTTCAGGTGTTTTAAATAAATAGTTTTAAGTTAGGGAAGTGTAAGTGTAATATGCAGGTTAGTTTTGGAAAATTTGTTCCTGTTGTTGTGAGAGTAAACGGCAGAGACGCATTCGGTGAAGATGTAAATAAGGTTACAAATGAGCTTTGCAGTTTACTTAGAAATGACAAAGGGTTTAAACCGCAGGATATAGACCTTGTTGAGCAGCAAAGAATATTTTTTCAATCTCATGTCAGTGACTACAGACGTCCGTCAAAAAAGTTTCATACGGGTGAAACCCCAAGAGCCAATGTAAGACCATTAAATTTAAAAAATGGAAAGTTCTTGGTTACGGGTAGGGACGCTGACTTTGCTGATTTAAGGGGAAGAATTTACAATATCGACAGCAATACTCTTGAAAGAAACAATTATCCGGCTATTCAACTGGGACTTACAGATGAGATTACCGCATATGAACAAATAAAGTATAATGCTTCAAAAGCAAGAGAAGAAGCTTTTGTTGGTGCATTGCAACACAACAAACTTGGCAAAAAACTTGTTGTTGAAGCAGACAGGATTTGTGATTCTAAAAAAGGCGAAAGATTTGAAATTAAAACTTTAGATTTGGTGGGGTGAGAGGTATGCAGGTTAGTTTTGGAAAGTTTGTTCCCGTAAAGAGTGTATATCTTTATGACCGCGATGCAAAGACAGAATTAAGAACGGATATACCCGAAGAAAGAGATGTGCGTGATGATGTTACCAATGTTTTTTGCAGGGTTTTAAGAAACGATGATTGTATACAAAAATATTGGAACTATGAACAAATACGCAGACACTTTTCGGGTCTGGTAATGGATTATCAATATCCTAACAGTGAAATCGGACGCACGTCAAAGGTTATGCCTGTTAATATTTCTAAGTTGGGCAGGTTTATCGTGACGGGTAAAGATGTTGCCAGTGTTAAAAAATTAGACAGAGAGCTGGGCCATAATAAAAAGCTCCTTACCGAACAGGAAAAAACCTTGGTAGAAGAAGGTCTTTTAGATGAAGCGGAAGCGTATGAAAGAGCCGAGACGCGCGCCAAGGAACATAGGCAAAACAAGCTTTACGAGCTGGCTATGAAAAAGGGTAAATTGTCAAAATATGATTTACATTTAATAGCCTCAAAGGAACAGGGTCAAGATACTATAAAAGACACTTATGTTATAAGGTTAATGGATTTAAAAGCTTAGTTACAAAAATATTTCAGGCTCTTTTTTGTTTCAAATTTTGAGGAAAAGCTTTGATGCAAGTTTGTCAAAACAAAAAAGCCGAACGTATTCTCAGCTCTTTTGTTGCAGTATTCTTTCTTGCCGTATTATATTATACCTTGCGCCCTCATTGCTTTAGATATTTTTCTGAATGCCGCAATGTTTGCGCCTGCTACGTAGTTTGCGCCAAGGCCGTATTCTTGTGCTGCATTTTGACATTCGGCAAAAATGTTTGTCATAATTTGATCCAGTTTTTCATCAACTTCATGGAATGTCCATGAGCATCTTATTGAGTTCTGACTCATTTCAAGGGCAGATGTAGCTACACCGCCCGCATTTGCCGCCTTGCCCGGCCCTAAAAGAACCTTATTTTTTAGCAGATACTCAATAGCTTCGTTAGTTGTGGGCATATTTGCACCTTCTCCTATAGCGAATACACCGTTTGAGACAAGCTTTTTGGCTGCCTCAATGTCAATTTCATTTTGTGTGGCGCAAGGAAGTGCTATATCTGCTTTGATGTCCCAAATGGCCGGTTTATCGTTTTTGTTTTCCGTGTATTGTGCATCTGAATGATATTTCAAGTATTCACTTATTCTTAAGCGGTCTACTTCTTTAATTTGTTTTATTGTGCTCAAGTTAATACCATCGGGAACGTAAATGCAGCCGCCCGAGTCTGACATTGCGATGACTGTCGCACCCATTTCCTGTGCTTTTTGGCAAGCGTAGATTGCAACGTTACCGGAGCCTGAAATAATAACTTTTTTGCCTTTAAAATCTTTATCGTTTGCTTTTAACATTTCTCTCATAAAGTACAAGAGACCGTAACCTGTTGCTTCTGTTCTTGCTAAAGAACCGCCGTACTCAATGCCCTTGCCCGTTAAAACTCCTGCTTCGTATGTATTTTTAATTCTTCTGTATTGGCCGAAAAGATAGCCTATTTCTCTTCCTCCAACGCCTATGTCACCTGCCGGAACATCCAGGTCTTGACCTATGTGTTTGGCGAGTTCTGTCATAAAGCTTTGACAAAAGCGCATGATTTCATTGTCCGACTTGCCCTTGGGGTCAAAGTTAGAACCGCCTTTACCTCCTCCAATCGGAAGGCCTGTAAGAGCGTTCTTGAACACTTGTTCAAATGCTAAAAATTTTAAAATACTTTGGTTAACAGTCGGGTGAAATCTCAAACCGCCCTTATATGGACCTATTGAACCGTTAAACTGAATTCTGTACCCTCTGTTTACTTGCACCTGCCCATTATCATCAATCCAGGGAACTCTAAAACTGATGATTCTTTCAGGTTCCACCAATCTTTCAAGAAAAGCACTTTTTTCGTAGTCTTTTATGTGTTTCTTGACTACAGGGTCTAATGTTGTTAAAACTTCTTCCATAGCTTGCAAAAATTCTTTTTCCCAGTAGTTTTTGCTTTTTGTCTCTTCGATTACTCTTGATAAATAGCTTTCCATACTACTTTCTACTCCTTTTTCGGTTAGTAACAAATGATAAATAAAAAATAAATATCCCCGGTAGTCTTTAGTAAAACTGCCGGGGATTATTATATCACAAATACAGTGTCTTTATAAGATTTTAATAACGAGTTTCGGCTTTTGCATCAAGTAAATGATTATCGTTATAGGGTTTACAGCCCTGATTCGTTTTCAACTTCTCTTTTTGCCTGTTTAGCAAAGCAGGCTCTCTCCCAACCCATTGCTATTGCAGGGATTAGGAAGAAGAAGAAAGTTATAACCGTTATTAGGTTTAGAAGATGCATAAACATCATTGTTGCCTGTTCATATGTTAAATGGTGTAAGCTTGCACATAAATTTATCAGCCAGTCATGCTTGAAATAGCATATTAAAAGAAGTACAAGCCAAGTAACAAAGCTTATTAAAAAGCATTTTACAAGTACACTCTTTTTTCTTTTGAAAGTTTCCATATCTATCATAAGTTTACTCCTTTTTTGTATTTAACTTATTATCTACGGCTTATAAAATAACTAATATACCCAAACGTTTAAAGTTTGTATTATACTTACGTTGAACAATAACATAGCTTAGGGGATAACAACAGTGGCAGATCAAAAATTTTCGAAAAGAACAAAAATAGTTGCAACGCTCGGACCTGCGACATCAGACTATAAGACTATCTCAGAGCTTATAGTAGCCGGAGCGAATGTTTTTAGGCTGAACACTTCTCATGGCGAGATGGAAGAACACAAAGAAAAAATCGACATTATAAGAAAAGCTGCTTGCGACCTCAATGCTTTTGTCGGTATTATGGTTGATCTTCAGGGACCTAAAATACGTGTATGGAAACTACAAAACGACATTGAGCTTTCTGATGGAGAAGAAATTATCCTCGCCCCTTACGAAGGCATCGATGGAGAAGATAAAACGGTTATCCCTGTTGATTATAAGGGTATCGCAAATGATGTTTCGCAAGGAGACACCATCCTTATAGACGACGGAAAACTTGAACTTGAGGTTTTGAAATCAGAAAACAACAGAGTTTACGCTAAAGTGACAAACGGCGGGATTCTTAAGTCAAGGAAAGGTATAAATATCCCCGGCTCGACCGCCAGTCTTAATGCTGTAACCGACCAGGATATTAAATTTATTGAGTTTGCGGTTCAAAACGATGTAGATTTTATTGCTCTTTCTTTTGTCCGTGAGAAAAATGATGTTTTAATGGCAAAAAAGTATATTGAAGAGTTCAACGGTGACATTCCGATTATTTCTAAGATAGAAAAGCCTCAGGCGATGGGAAATCTCAAAGAAATTATTTCGGTTTCCGACTACATAATGGTAGCGCGCGGTGATTTGGGTATTGAGATGCCTTCTGTTAAAGTACCTATTTTGCAAAAACAAATTATCCAGGAAGCAAGCAGGCAAAGAAAAGGCGTTATTGTGGCAACACAGATGTTGGAGAGTATGATAGGCGAGCCTATTCCCACACGCGCTGAGGCCTCGGATGTTGCGAATGCAATTATAGACGGTGCTGATGCCGTTATGCTTTCTGCCGAGACTTCTGTGGGTAAATTTCCTGTAAAGACTGTTCAGACTATGGCACAAATTGCGCAAAGTATAGAGAATAGTGAATTTTTTAAGTATGATGTAGAGCTTGATATAAACGATGAATATGCTTTAACGCGTCAGGCAGTTGTGTTTGGCGCGGATAAGATGGTGGAATACGTTAATGCCAAGGCTATTGTTAACTTTTCACACTTCGGGTATTCAGCGTGTCTAATGTCAAAACTGAAACCCTGTGTGCCGGTTATTACTATATCTGACTTAGAAAAGACTTGCCGCAGGCTTTCTTTAAACTGGGGTGTATACCCATACTGTAGAGATTGGGATACTGTTGTACATAAAGACTTTCTCGATGAGTTGGATGTGTTTTTAAAAAGTGAGTTAGACCTTAAGAACGACGAATATGTTATTATCACAGGCTCTGCACCTAAATTGATTTCAGGCAGGACGAATTTTATCCGTATACACAGGGTAGGAGCAAAATAAGGTCAGGAGTTTTTACCCGACGCAGCTTGGGTGCATACCTTTTAGCTAAGCTGTGTTAATATATAGAAGAATTGATTTTGTGCTCGTATATCAGTGGATAGATAGCCACCCTCCGAAGGTGGAAGTCGTGAGTTCGAATCTCACCGGGCACATTTATCTGTTTTTTCTAAGTTCAGCAAGTTCTTTTTGGAAGGGTGATATGCCTGCAATTTTGTCTATAACTTCAGGCAAGTGTTTTACCACGTAGTCTACTTCCTGCTCCGTGTTATACCTGCTTAAGGACAATCTTATGCTGCCATGAAGGCATGTAAAGGGCGTTCCCATTGCTTTTAGGACATGACTTGGTTCGAGGCTTCCCGAAGTGCACGCGCTGCCTGAACTTGCGCATATTCCAAGGTCATTTAGGTGCAGCAAGATGAGTTCGCCTTCTATGTACTCAAAGCCTATATTTGTTGTATTGCACATTCTTTCTCTGGATTTTGAGTTAAGGCTTGCGTTGAAAACATTTTTTAAAATACCTTCCTCAAGTCTGTCGCGCAAGGCTTTTACTTTTGTATTTTCCTCAACAATGTTTTCCATTGCAAGTTCAGCCGCTCTGGCTATCCCTGCAATATAGGGTACGTTTTCAGTACCCGCACGTTTGCCGCGCTCCTGGTGGCCGCCTTCAATGAGCGGTTTTAATATATTGCCCGACTTTATGTAAAGCACGCCCACGCCTTTCGGGGCATGGAATTTGTGTCCGGAGATTACAAGAAAATCTATATCTGTGTCTTTAACATTAAGCTGTCGTTTGCCTGCTATTTGTACAGCGTCTACAAAAACTTTTGTTGTTGGACTTTTTTCTTTTACAATGCGTGCAATTTGTTCTACCGGATATATGGCTCCGGTTTCATTGTTTGCCCACATAACTGACACCAAAGCTGTTTCGGGTGTTACAAGACTTTCAAGTTGTTTAACATCGAGGTCTCCGTTATAGTCAACATCAACATAAGAAACCTTATAGCCCTTTTTTTCAAGTTCCTGATGCACGGTCATAACGCAAGGGTGCTCAACACGTGTTGTGATTAAGTGTTTTCTGGCTTTATCAAGCTCTAAAACACCTTTTATAACAGTATTTGCGCCTTCTGAAGCACAAGAGTTAAAAATTATTTCTTTTGGGTCTTTTGCTCCGAGGAATTCCGTAATAACTTCTCTTGAAGCCTTGAGTGCCTTGCTGGCTTCTGCGCCAAGGTCATATATACTTGAGGGATTACCGTATTTTTGTGCAAAATAGGGGTGTATGGCTTCTATTATTCTTTCATCAACCATAGTTGTTGCGTTGTTGTCAAAATATATTAATTCCACTGGTAGTTCCTTTTATGCTTTAATTAAGCCTCTATTACGTTTATTGCTTCATCCACACATTCCCTAAGCTGCGCCTGAACGAAGTTTTTAAGTGTATCATGAGAGCGCGGACAGTGCTCACAGGCTCCCGTGAGCTTCACATACACGTCTTTGTCCTTTACATCAATAAGTTCTATGCCGCCCGAGTCTTTGGAAAGCTCGGATGCGATAACTTTTTCAATAACTTTGTTTACGGCAAGAACAAACTGTGCTTCGCTCATAATACTTTGGGGAGGGTTTTTTTCACAAATTTTTTCGCCGTTAACTTCGTCTAGAATGTTTTGCAACTGTTCCTTGCACCTTCCGCAAGCTCCGCCTGCATAAGTTGCCTCTGTTATGCCTTCGAGAGTAGTAATACCCTTTTCTTTTACAGCCTTTACTATGTCTTTTTCGCTGACATCAAAGCAGTGGCATATTATCTTATTTGAAGGGTCTTTTTTAATTTCTTTTTTAGCATCACCATTGCCTGCATCATAGTCCTTCAGGGCATCTTCAAGCGCTTCGTAGCCCATAACCGAACAGTGTATTTTTTCGGCAGGCAGGCCGCCAAGCTCTTCCACGATTTGTTTGTTTGTTATTTTCTTAGCTTCTTCAACGGTTTTTCCTACAACCATTTCAGTCAATATGCTTGACGCCGCAACAGCAGAGCCGCATCCGAATGTTTGGAACTTGGCGTCTGTTATTACATTATTTTCGTCAATTTTTAAATATATTTTGAGCGCGTCTCCGCAAGAAAGAGACCCTGCTTCACCAATAGCATCGGCGTTTTCAATGGAGCCGACGTTCTTGGGGTTTTTATATAATTCTTTAACTTTATCGGAATACTCCCACATTATAATGCTCCCTTATTTGTTATTTAATTGTATACCATCAAAGTATCTATTCAAGTGCGGCCAAAAATCATACTTGCATAGGGGGAAAAAATTTTAATTTCGTTCATAATTATAAGATGGACGACATGTTTCCAAATTCTCTGTCAGGTCTAACCCCGGACCTAGACAAAAGCATAATAATGCAAAGCGCGCAAGGTGAGGAAAATTCTTTTTCTCATTTGCAGTATGCTATGGGTGAAAACGGCGGGATGCTTGCAAACTCTCCTTTTTCGGATGAGAGTTTCGGTGCCGGATATGAGAATATTTTTGTCTTAAAAAATGAAGAACACCCTGCAGATTCCACAGCATCGCCTAAAGCCGCTCAAAACCCCATAGAAAAACAGGAAAATTGTCCCAAAAAAAGGTTGAATGACTTGGACGGGAATATTTTAGTAGAGCATTTTTCGAGAGATGATGAGAACCAAACGGCAATAGAAAAGTTCTTTCGAAGGTTTTTGCCTGCTATATATAAGAAGAAAATAGTCTCTGAGGCGATTTCAGAACTTACTTCACTAAGCAAAATAGCGAACGAAATTATTACGAAACAAATTCCATACGGTGAGCAGGATGCAACGTACGACGATTTGATAACGTACTTAAGCTCCGCCAGCAGTATTCACGCAAAATTAAAAAAGAAATTTTAGTTTAAGGGGTCTTGCGCGTCCAAAGAGCATGCGGCGCAGGTATTATACTTTTGTAGTTTTTAAATACCCTTGAAAGAGTATTTTGTCTTGTTAAATACACTTGTATCTTGCAACAGGCCTAAAAAGTTGTATAATATTTTTATTGATAAAATCAAAGCATATACAGGCAATACAGGGCTGTAAAAAGATAGTATTATAAGAAGGACAAATATATGAAAAGAAAAGGTTTTACTTTGGCAGAAGTTCTGCTTACCTTGGCGATTATCGGAGTTGTTGCGGCGCTTACTATTCCCGCTGTTGTTACAAAAGTCACGAAGGACCAATACGTTGTCGGGTTAAAAAAAGCCTACAATACTGTGAAACAAATTGAAAGAGAAGCGATACAAGAACACGGCCCTATGGAGAACTGGAGTTGGTCGACAGGCTCAGGCTCAGCTGCAGTAACAGCAGACTTTGAAAGATACTTTCTGCCTCACTTAGACGTCTTAAAAAACTGCGGGGCGACAACAGAAGAAGGCTGCTTTGCGGAAGGGCTTACATATCTGGATGGCAATGACTGGGGTGACTTCAACACCACCGAATACTACAAAATAGTAACATCTGACGGCATGTCTTGGGCGTACGGGAAAGCCGCCAGCTTAACTCCCCTGTCTGTGCGAGGTTGGTTCACTGTAGACGTTAACGGCTTAAGGGGCCCTAACAGACTTGGCAGAGACATATTTGAATTTGGATTTTTCCCTTCAAACTTGGGGTTCAAACCGAACGGTTCTTATACTTGGGACGGCATTACCCTGATTACGACAAGTGATGTTGATTCAGACTGCAGCAATTCTGGCTCCGGCCGCTACTGCACCGCAAAAGTCCTTTCTGAAGGGGCGATGAACTACTAAACATATTCTCTTCTTATCGAATTTATGAGGCTTAGAAAGGGAAATGCATAATAGTCGCAGCAGTCAGCCTACACTATTCTGTCTATTTTCTTACCTGTGAATTCCTCAAGCTTTTTCAAACGGCCTGCAAAGGCAACATTAGCAAGAGTACGCTCGTATACTTTAGCGAGCTTACTTTTGATATAAATTTCAGAGTTGTCAATTTGTTCACGTTTTGTGTACAAATTGCCTGCTGACCCGAAATTGCCGGCTGTATTTATACCGGAGATTCTTACCATTACTATTACCTTTTTTTGAATAAATGAAGTGCCTATATATATTAAATAAAAAACTCTCAATTTGCAAAATTTACTTTTGAATGAAACAATTTTTTACATTTCTTAATATCTTTTAAGATATAATCGTTGAATGCTGAAGGATTATTTTATTGACGTAACGCAAGAGGCTGTGAGAAAGGCATTTGGACTAAACCCCGTGTTGGTTTGCGAAAAACCTAAAAATCCGGAGTTCGGGGATTTTGCTATCAACGTTTCAAACCTTGCGCGAGATACCAAAATGGCTCCGCCACTTATCGCACAAAAGGTGATAGAAAATATATTCCCTGATAAATTTGAAGTTAACACTGTGGCAGGCTTTATTAACTTTGTCTTAACAAAAGAGTCATTATGTGAAATACCGAAGGAAATTTTGACCAAGGGGGATAAATACGGTTCTTCAAACTCCGGGGAGGGCAAAAGGGTAAACATAGAGTATGTAAGTGCAAACCCTACGGGGCCGTTTCATATAGGTCATGGCCGTTGGGCTGCAGTGGGTTCGGCGCTTTCAAATATCCTGAAGTTTTCGGGCCACGACGTTTATCAAGAGTTTTACATTAATGACGCCGGCAGCCAGATTAAAAAGTTGGGCTTATCTTTGGAGCTCAGAGTAAAAGAGTTGAGGGGCGAGAAGGTAGAGTGGCCGGAGGATGCATACAAGGGTGATTACCTGATACCCTGTGCCGTAAAATACATAGAGCAAAACAGCAAGGAAGACTATTCAGAGTTTGCAAAAAAGGATATGCTGGAGCAGCAAAAAGTACTGCTTGAGAAGTTTAGAACGCATTTTGACTGTTTCTTTTCCGAGAGTTCATTGTATGAAAACAATGAGGTCAAAAAATGTGTTGAAAAACTTGAACAGGCAGGCAAACTATACAAGGAAGAAGGAGCTGTCTGGTTTAAAACTACAGACTACGGGGATGAAAAAGACCGTGTCTTGACTAAGGCAAACGGAGACAATACATACCTCACGGCCGATATTGCGTACCATTACAACAAGCTGCAGCGTGGCTTTACAAACCTTATAAACATTTGGGGCGCAGACCACCACGGCTATATTGCCCGTCTAAAGGCTTCATTAGATGCTTTAGGGTACGACAGTTCTTGTCTTGAGATACTGTTGGGCCAACTTGTGAATATTATACAGAACGGTGAGCAGGTCAGAATGGGCAAAAGGAAGACTTTTGTGACGTTGGACGACCTGATTGACGAAGTGGGAGTTGACGCTACACGTTTTTGGATGCTGATGCGCTCAATAGATACTATGCTTGATTTTGATATTGATTTGGCTAAAAGCCAGACAGACCAAAACCCTGTGTTTTACGTCCAATACGCCCATGCCAGAGCTTGTTCCATCTTGAGGCGCGCGCTTGAGGTGAGACTGAATACAGAGACAGGCTGCGAAATTGACCCGTACTTGGCGGGTGCGGAGTTTGAAGATTACCTCAAGGCTCCTGTTTTTAAAGGACTTTTTGATGATGAAACGAGCGAGTCAAAGGAGAAAGCTTGCTTTCAAGTTTGCGAGCGAGAGACTCAAAAGGCGAAGCCTTATAATGAGTCTTTTGAAAGTACAAAAAAACTTATTTTGAAACTGGAAGAGTTCAAGAGCATAATAGACGGTGCTACGCGTTTGAGAGCGCCATATTTGCTTTGTAAATACGTTCAGGAGCTGGCTGCGGACTTCCATCACTTCTACAACTTTACAAGAGTTTTAAGTGATGATAAAGAGGCAACCCTCTCAAGGCTTACCGTTGTTGAGTGCGTGAGAAGTGTTATGGATACAGCGCTTGGTTTGATAGGCGTTGATGCCCCGCAAAAGATGTGAACTTCTTTAGCTCAATATAACTCCGCTGAAAGTTTAAAACCATGCCACGCGACAAACTTTTTAAAAAATCTTGATTTTGCCTTTTGTGTATGATACTTTAAGCCTAGCTTGAAATTTACTATACAGGCTGCTAGCTCAGGTACTGCCCGAAGGCTGTCAGGATTTTGAAAGATTAAGTATCTTTTAAAATTCGAAGGAGGGAGAGGACATTAAGCCCACCACCTTGCTGGCAAATGATTTTATAATATAATATTTACTGTGCGGGCTGCTAGCTCAGGTGGTTAGAGCGCACCCCTGATAAGGGTGAGGTCGGTGGTTCGAGTCCACTGCGGCCCAGATTTTCTAAAAAAAGAGTCGAAAGGCTCTTTTTTAGTGTCTTTCCTCGCTCGGAACTTGCATGTACCGTATCTAATTATTTTAACCTTAAAACTTGAAAATCTTGCACAACAAGGGTTTAAGGCGTATTAAAAAGTTCTAACTTTTTTGTCATTTTTTCTTATTTTTTAAACTTTTTTCTATGTTTTTTAAAGTACCGTCAGCAAATTCTTCCAGCAAGTACTGTGTATACATTTCCTCTTTTTTGCTTTTGAACTTTGATTTATTAATTTCTTCTTCTATTGTCAATTTACAAAGAACTCGCATTAAATCAAGCAATGTTTTATCACTTTCCTCTTTTGTCGGAGTTCCTTCTTCAAATGTATAAATAAAGTTTGGTTTTTTGAGTACCATGGTTTTATCCTTTCTTTTAATATGTACAATTAGAAGAAAATTTTGTTGAATGCATTCGTGTTAAGATTTCTCTATGAGTGAGAAAATCGAAAATGCAAAGAGTTGTGTATTGGAAAAAATGATTTTTCCAATTGAAAATAAAACAAGGCACTTAGTAGTGAGGGTTATAATACCAATAGCACACATGGTAACAGATAATGAAATGGATAACCTCAACAGACTATTGATTGGAAATTTTCTTCAAAAAATCGGGGATATTCCTTTTTTGTACAACGAATTTGCCTCAGACACTTCTTTTGCACTTTTGAGGTTCCCATTTGAATTACTAATATTAATTGAATGTTTATTTGTCGATAAAAGTAAGATAAAAAGAGTCCAAGAAGATTTATCAATTTTAAATTTAAAAAGGTGTTTGGGGTTAAATAAAATAGGTGGCTGTTGCAAGCATAGGGTAGATAATGTATATCGTCAGTTTAACGAGTCTCTAAAAGAAAAAATTCAATTAGTTTATAAAAATAATCAATTTGAATATAATGAAAAATTCTTAAACAACTATGAAATTCTCTCGCAAAAGGTCAGAAAGAATATTCAATTCTTAAAATCAAAAAAAACAATAAATTCTAAGGATTTTGATAAATTTAAAGTCATGATATATCAAATATCGAGCGATATTATACATGGAGATTTTACTGCACAGCAACCTTTTATATTTTCCTCTAAGGATGAACATATGAGGAATGTTAAATATAATTTAAATTTAGTAGCCCTAATGCTCAGATGGGCAAAGAAAAGTATGGATGAATATTCACTAAAAGGGGAAAATTATTCGATAAATGATGCTGAGTATAAAGAAGCGTTTGAAGGGCTTAAGAAATTTGTTTTAGATTAGCAAGCTTAAACCTATCAATTGCATGAATTATTGAGATAACTTCAGGTTTTTTCAATTCTTCAATAAATTCACTTATAAAAAGTTCTAACTGCGCCGCTTTCAGTCCAGATTTTCTAAAAAGACGCCGAATTCGGCGTCTTTTTTCCATAGCTCTAAACTCATTGTAACCAGTTAAATGTCCATTTAAATCCTGCCAAGAGCGTAATACCGTTTCTTCCGCCGTTTCTTACCAAAGTTTGGACAAAAGTTGAATACTCCCCTTTCCAAGCCTTCTGAATGCCGCCGCCATATTCAACATAAGGATTAACAGAAACTGTTGGCGATGCAACATTATTAACCGTAACCTTCCCGTTAATCAAAATATTAAAGTTCATATTCACAATAATGAATGGCTGCCAACCGTTTTTAAGATTTGTGAAAAATCTGGCACTCGGAACAATATGAATAATGCTCAAAGGTGCTTCTTGCACCAACTCCCCTGCATTATTTCTGTAGTTAAAATTATTATCAAAAGTGTAAGTCATTATATAGTTCGGTTGAAAAACAATATTGTGAGGCAGTTCAATATTATAACCGGTTCTTGTAATCAATCCGGCGTTTATTCCTATAATATCTTCGCTATCATTTGATTTTATTACATTAGCTCCTGCAGTTAATACAGCAGCGGAAAAAAAGTTATCTCTATAAAACGTTGAATAAATCCCGCCAAAACCACTCATTTGCGTTTGTTTAACAGAATCATAAGATTGTCCTGAGCCTGTATAACCCAAATAGCCGCTGTTTATTACCTGCCATTTGTTTTTTAATTCTTTTACATTCGAATCAATTCCAATCAATGAACCATATGAAATACTTTTCACTGTAGGACCGTCTTTTAAAGGAATCTTTTCAAAAGCTGAGTATGGCCTAACCCATATACCTCCTTCTTCCATTTTTGTAAGCAAAGGAGAAAAAATGCCCAATGTAACAGTCGTTCCAGACACAGCAATTCGCATTGAATCCATATCAAATGCATCTTGTTCACTGTTTTTAACTGGTAATATTAATTCTTCAACTTTGCCAGCTTTGATATGTAAGGGCTCAGTTAAATCAGCAAGCGGGATATCTTCAAGTGAAATTATTTCGGAAGAACAATCATTTGTGTTTTTTATAAAATCCTTTTTAGACGTTGACGAGCAATAGCTTAAAAATTCTTCTGATTTTAAGCTATTGAACGAATTTAAAAACAGAACTAAAATTATAAAAAAAATTTTTTTTGGCATTTTACACTTTTTAAAATATATTTTATACTTATAATTCAAATTTTGCTAAAACTAAATGTCCGACCAGATAGTAATATCTGATGATTAGAATATTTGTTAATTTTATATACTTAGTCTCTTTTTCTCTTTTTTCAAGAAGAAAATTCTTTTAGCATTTTTACTAAACGTTTTGTTTTTATAAATACAGTCAGTATTAAGCATGGATTATTCTTAATGTTTTCAACGCAAGTTTCGCCCCGGACGCATAGTTGTGAAAATGTACCACAAAAAACCAGGACAGTGGCATTTAAAGGCACGTCTCCTGCTGTAAACAATTCTGACGGCGAAATAACCAAAGAAGAAAGCGCGGCAGCGAGAAGTTTGGCGTTATCCAAAATTCAAAAATCCGGCAAGCTTGATGCAAAGGAAAATGCGGCGCAATATTTAAAAACTCTCGGCATCGATGCCGAGTTTGACAATGATTTTCAGGCAAATCTCACAAAAAAAGCTGTTGATGACTTTATAAAAATAAACAAAGACCCAAAAATGTTTGAAGGGCTGAAAATAAGCAGCAATGACTACGGCGACAGTGTTACGAATTTTGGATGGTATGCGGATTGTGATAGAGAGATATTTGAATTAAAGCTAAACAGCGGTTTTGATTGGAGCGATATAAAAGCAAAAATGCAACATGCATATGATAATTGCAAAACGCCTTCAGCAAAACCCGAATATGCTATTTATGAAGGGCTTGGGCACTTTTTAAATTTCAAATATAATCCTTATGCATATACGGCAAATGCCAATAGGGATGACTGTCTTAATGAAAAAGCAATGAGTTGTGCTCTAAAGATTTCGAAAAATGCCGACAGTTTTAATAAGTACAATTCCGCTTATATCGCTGCGAGAATGAGCGGCATTGAATACCCTGCCTTTTTTGAACAGATATTTTTGGAATATGTCGGGAATTCAGGGCTAAAATTTCCTGAAAACACACCAACTAAAAAAGTTGCCGGAGCTGAACATAATTTTACTACAATGGATGAGGTAAGCGAATATTTAGAAACAAAATTCGGAATTGATGCGGAATTCGTTAACATTGGCCACGCAAATCTGGTTGCCAGCGCCATTGAGGATTTTGTGAAACTGAACAATAATCCCGATATGTTTAAAGGGTTGAAAATAGCAGCTGTCAACAGTATAGACCAAAGTCCCAATGTTCCGGGCTGCCTATATTATAGTTATAGTGAATCAAAAACAAAAGAATTAATAGTAAAATTCTCCAAAGCCTACGACTGGAGAAGGCATGAGGAAATTGCAAAATATAATTATGAAGAAGGACATTACGCCAGTACCAGTCCAAAATATACAATCTACCATGAGCTCGCCCATTGGCTGGATGCCAATCGCAATCTCAGAGAATACGTGTATAATAATAACAAAATTAAGGCCGGACAGGGTTTTAATGATTTAGGCAAATTAATTTCGGGTAAGGTTTCCAACTACGCACAAAAAAACCAAATAGAGTTTAAGGCAGAGTACGTTGCGGCAAAGATGTGCGGATTGAGTTTCCCGAAAAGAGTAGACGCCCTGTATGAAGAAAATAACGGTCCTGAATTGATATTCCCTTAAGTTATCAAAACTTTATTTTTCAAGTTTATGTAACTGTTCGTATAGTTTTTCCGCTTCTTTGCTTATTTCTTTGGGAAGAACAATCTTTATTTTAAGGTTTAAGTTGCCTTTTTCGTCTTTGTCTCCTGCGAGACCAAGTCCCTTAAAGCGCAAAGTTTTTCCACTATTTGTTTTTGGGGGTATTGTGACATTAATCTTACCCGTAGGGGTTTTGATCTCTTTTTTTATGCCTAAAACAGCTTCAGAGGGCGTTATTTCAAGCTCTTTTGTCAGGTCAAGGCCGTGGATGTCGAACTCCGTGTCTTTCACTTTAACAACAAGAAATAAATCTCCCCTGTTGCCGTAGTCGTCTACTTTTCCTTCTCCCGCAATGCGGATTTTTTGCCCCGGCTTAACAGGACGGGGTATTTTTACATTAATATTTCTTGTCTTTTTAACAACACCTGTTCCTGCACAATTTGAGCAAAACTTACCTCCTGCACAATATGGACATTTTTGAAAGCTGGTCAGGGTAATGGATTTTGATGTTAACTTTGGGTCGCTTAATTCTTTTAATGTGAGCACTAAATCTTGAGTGCTGTCAAGGTTTTTGGGTTTTTGCTGCGGTTGCTGTGCACTTCTTGCATGTCCTGCATGTCCTGCATGTCCGCCTGTTGAGCGTCTTTGGGCACCTCCCATGTTAGAGAAGTCATGTTGGTATGTTGCTCCTCCTGCGCCCATCAGGTCACCAAAAATGGCGCTGAAAAAGTCGGAAAAACCTCCGCCTCCTCCGAAGCCCCCGCCTGAAAACTGTGAAAAGTCAAAGTCCGCATACCCCGGAGGTGGTGTGAAGTCTGCTCCGGCATGCCAATTTCCGCCAAGTTGGTCGTATCTTTGACGTTTTTCCTTGTCAGAAAGTACTTCATATGCTTCATTTATATCTTTAAACTTCTCTACCGCCCCTTTTTCTTTGCTCACGTCAGGGTGGTATTTGCGTGCCAGTTTACGATATGCCGATTTTATTTCATCTTGGCTTGATTCTTTTTTGACACCGAGAATGTCATAGTAGTCTTTATATTTCATATTATTATCTTAGTATAAAAAATTTCAAAAATTGTCAATATTAATGAATAATTAATGATTACTTTCTTAAAATATACATCTAAAGGTTGAGGAAATTGAATTCCCCTGTGTAGTAATATGTCGGTATATAGGAGGAGTTTTGAAAAGATTTATTCTGACATTTGCCATTTTGTTCGGTCTTATTATGGCCCTTATTTGTCAAGGTCCTTCTGCTGACGCGGCCAAAGCTTCCAAAAGTAAAAAGGGCGGCATGAATGAAAAACAGATATCAGAAATTAACACATCAGTTAATAATTTAACTAAAAAAATATATACAAGAGAGCTTTTTTCACCAAAAGACAGTGAAGACCTAATCAACGCAAAGCTTACACTGGACTCACAAATGGATAGTGACGCCAATCCTGCGTTTGCGCCTATATATTACAGGCTTGCGAATGTTTATAAAATGCGGGGCATGAAGCCTGATGCGATTGACTGCTATCAAACAATCCTTGAAAACTTTTCAGATACGGCTTATGCCCCGAAGGCCCGCAAAGAGTTAAAAGATATGGGAATAGAAGTAAAAGAATCCACAGATGTCGGAGACGAGTTGGACTTTTAAGCCCTTTAAACAGCTTAAATGCTTAATCCTTTTTTTTGTGTTTTTTAATCGTCAATTCATCATCTCTGACAATTAGCTCTACTTCATCGGTAACAGGATTTACTTTTAACAATTTCAAAATTGATAAAGGAATGATTAAGCCCCAACTGTTTCCAATACTTGTAAGTTTTTTATACATACAAACATTATATATTCGATGTTGACTATAAAGTTTAAACAATGTTATAACTATATTTAAACAATGAAGGAGAAAGCCATGGATAAACGCACGGAACTATATTTCTACGAATCTCTGCAAGGTCTTGAGGCGTGCATAAATGCAACAAGATATATTAGTACAGAGTTGGTTAAGTAGCTTGAAAAAGAACTCATAAACCTGAGATCTTATTATGCTTCAATGCGCGATTAAACTTATGTCCCTATGTAGTTCTTCAAATTGCCGCCTATGTTTTGTTGGTTACGGCAAAGTTTTTTAAGTTTTGCTATAGCCCTGTTTTCAATCTGTCTGATACGCTCACGCGAAACACCGTAACGTGTGCCTATTTCATCAAGAGTTTTCTTGCGGCCGTTATCGTCAATGCCGTAGCGCATAATGAGAACATCTTTTTCTTTGGGATTCAGTTGGTTCAACATTCTTTGAACATCGTCCAAAAGACTTTCGTGCGTTACTTTTGTGTCAGGTGTCAAATGGCTTTCGTCTATGATAAAGTCTGCAATTTTAGAAGAATCGTCACGCTGGTTTGCAGGCGTTTCAATACTTATAGTGCTTTGTGCACTCTTCATAAGTTGTGAAAGTTTGCCCGCAGAAACTCCTACACGTGTTGCTATTTCTTCCTTGGTCGGCGAGCGGCCCAACTCTGTTGAGAGGTCAATAGTTGCTCTTTTAATTTTACCCAGAGTTTCAATCATGTGAACCGGAAGGCGAATCATACGGGACTTATCCGCGATACCTCTTGTAATGGACTGTTGAATCCACCATGTTGCATAAGTTGAAAACTTGTAGCCTTTGGAATAGTCGAACTTTTCGGCTGCTTTCATAAGGCCTAAATTGCCTTCCTGTATGAGATCAAGAAAGGAAAGCCCGCGGCCTATGTACTTTTTGGCGATACTTACGACAAGCCTCAAGTTTGAGCTTATTAAAAGCTCTTTTGATTTTTCATCATTTTCTTCTTTAATTTTTTTTGCTACCTCAAGCTCCTCATCAAATGAAAGCAAAGGTATTTTACCGATTTGCTGTAAATACATTTTTACAGAATCGTCGGCAAGGGTAGTTTTATAGTCAACTTTTTCCTTTTCTTCCTCGGCTTGTGCTTCGGCTTCAAAGTCAAAATCGCTGTCCCCTATTTGCGAATCATCAATTATATTTTCGTCTGTGTCTTGGGTTTTCATTGGTTGCTCCTGTAAGAAAATTATACCTTATTTTTGTCGTCTTGGCATGCGCGTAAATTTTTTGACTTTCTTTTAAATTTACTTTGCCACATCCATGAAAGCTGTAATTTACCTGTGTTTCAGCCTTGATTTTTGCATAAAATTTGTCTTACACTTTCATATAAAATTACGGCACATGCAGTAGAAACATTTAACGATTCAAAATTACACGGTAACTTTATTTGGAAATCGGATTTGTTCATTAGTGTTTTTGTTATGCCCGACCCTTCGGAGCCGAGTATAAGTGCGAAATTCATGTCAGTGTAATCAATTTCAAAATAATTATCTTTCGCATGTGCATCTGCTGCAATTATCCACCAGTCGCTTTTTTTTAAAATTTCTATCGTACCAGACAGGCTATTTACTTTTATTATAGGAACATGGTTGATTGCTCCTGCCGAAGTTTTTTCAACTGTGGCATTAAGCGGACAGGAGCGGTGATTTGCAACAATAACCGCATCGTATCCCGAGCATGCGCATGTTCTTATAATGGCGCCAAAGTTGTGCGGGTCTTGGACGCCGTCCAGAATAACTATTTTCCTATAGCCGTCTTTCTTCTGCTCTAAAAACTCTTCAAAATCTACATAATCAACAGGTGCGACCGAGGCTATAACTCCCTGATGAGGTATTTCCTTTTCAAACTTTTCCGAGTTTAGATTTGTAAAACTTATCACTATAGAATTAAATCTGGAAAGTTCTTTAATTTTTTTTAACCTATTACAAGGCCGCGCTGTTTGTGAAATGTAAACTTTGTTTATACGTTTAGGATTTTTTTCTAATGCCTCTAAAACCGCGTTTTTTCCATATATGTAGTTGTTCATTTTCAAAGATACTCCAATCATTGTATATTTTTCGTAATATATTTTTAATTTCTATTAATTATTGTATTATAAATTATGTATATAATTGAGTTAAGTGAAAATTGGCAATGTTTGATTTTGCAGGAAGTACCCAAAAGCAAATAGTAGGAGTTGCAGTTACGCCGAATATCGGTGTAGAAGTAATGCTTATTGACAAAAAGTCCAATAAGGTTATAAAATATGGCCGCCGCCCCATGCAGTATAACGCATCTTCCCGTGAAATCGAAGATTACAATGCATTTAAAAGCTTAGTAATTGATCTTTTTCATGAACTCGACATAAACACAAAGTCAAATGTTCTTATGGTTCTTCCGAATGTACACTTTGGCTTTATAAGTTTGCCTTTAATAATTAATGATGAAGCTATTCATAATGCCATTCTGGCTCAAGCTGAAGAGTCTTATGTATTCAAAAGAATAGAGCCCGTCAGTGCTTGGATGGATGTTAACTTAAAGGGTCGTGCTGATAATAAATACCTGGTTTATTCATCTTTCCAAAAAACCGCGGTTGACGAAATTATAGAAGTTTTTTCAGATATCGGCTCAAACTTAATTGGTATTGAAACTTCCTACGCTGCATTTTTGAGAGGTATATATTTTTCAGGGGCAGCTAAGGAAGAGATTAAAGAGGGGTACAACTGGAACATTATTTTAATAGGTTCAAACTCCTATGCACTATTCTCTATGGCAGGTGAAAGACTTGTAGACCATACAGAAGTTCCTCTTGCAATTCGTTCATTCTCGTATGAAGAAGCGTATCAGGCTATTGCAAGTTCGGTATCACAAATACTTCCTAATTACCCTGCACGCAAACTTTTAGTCGTTAGTCAGACAGATGATATTTGTGCAGAAGTTTTAAAGACACAGATACCTTATGATGAAGATATATCATCTATCGATTGTAATAAATATACAAAATCCCCGATTGTAAAAGTAGACAGCTCAATAAATCTTGAAGATGCCAAAGCTATGTCTTTGAATGTATTGGGGGCGGCAGTTTATCAGGCAACAGATTTCCCTCTTGCATTAAATATTCTTGATAAAACTTCAGGTACAAGTTCTACTATGTACTTCAGCATGGATATTTTTGGTAAAGAGGTTCTTTTTACGCCAGAGCTTGCTAAAAATGTCTGTTTATATATTGCAGGCGGACTGCTTATATTTTTCGCACTTTTATATTTTGCATTGGTATTGTCTACCAAAGCGTTACAAGAAAACGGTGCAAAAATTACGCTGCAAACAGATACCGTAAAAGCACAGCTTGGCCAACTTTCCGGTGAAGGCGGTATAGTTGATATAGGCTCATTAATCAACAGAATAAATAATCAAAACAAAAAAGCTATCAGCTTTTATGACTCTCTTGCTTCAGATATTCCTAAAAACATCTGGCTGACATATTACTACAACAAAGATGGCGATAAAGTGGCCATAGAAGGACTTTCTTCAGATATTAATGACATTTACACATATTACAATAGCCTTAAGGTTATTTCTCCGGGTTCAAGCATTAAATTAAATAAATTAAAAGTTATTACCGATGTTTTAAGCGGCGAATTTGATTTTAATGCCGATACAGATATAAGGCTCTATGATTTTGAGATAGCAAATACTGCTTCAAAGAAATCTGCAGGTACACAAAATCAGGAAGCACAACCAGGCACCCCTGCAAGCCAGAATGCTACTCCGCAAAATATGATGCCGCCTGCACCTCCGCCAATGCTTGAACCTATTCCAAGCGATAATTTTACAAACTAAAGGATTTAAAGTCTAATGCAGCAAATTTTAAAAGAAAATATCACTTATATTTTGCTAATACTGATAATACTTATCGGTGGGCTTATGTTTGTCGGCCCGAAGTTTCCGGAAGTGTTTAATGCTGCAACAAATACATTGAAACTTAAAAAAGAACTTGATAAAGAAAATGTCCTGTTAGAGCAGTTAAGAGTGGAGGCAAACAGTAGAGTTTCGCGAGTAGCCGAAGGCAGTAAAAAGATTTATGAAGTACAAGGTATGCAATTTAGTCCTGATGCTTCATTTGCTCCGCTGTTTGAATCTCTTATTAACATTGCACGCTCTACAGGTGTGAGATTCCGCTCTATTCAATATAATTATCAACCAAATGAGGACATAGTGTATACTGCTAAGATTACCGGCTATAATGTCTGCGAATTGGATATTGTTGCAGTAGGAACTTATACCCAGTTTCAGAATTTCTTTAAAGGATTGATTAAGGAAGAGTATCTCAATAGTCTTGCCGAGATTGAAATTAAGCCATTCACGGATGATAGATCTATTTTGGTTGCCAACTTAAAACTTAGATTATATACAAAAACAAGCGACGCCGAAACTCTATCTCAACCTACGGATATGGGCATTTAATAATTTGTTTTGAGTAACTTTTTTCTCCATGCTTTTTTATTAAAAATCGTAGCAGGTTGCTAAGTGCCTTGTCGTACTTGACTTATTTTACTTGCAAAAATATATTTAACCAGTATAATTGTAGTGTTATAGTTTAGTATTTGTAATTAAGATGAGGTAAGAAAATGAGCACATTAGACAGAGTGAAAAAAGTTGTAATCGACCAACTTAGTGTAGAGGAAAACTTGGTAACTCCCCAAGCAAGCTTTACTACTGACTTGGGTGCAGATTCACTCGATACAGTTGAACTTGTAATGGCTTTTGAAGAAGAGTTCGGTTGTGAAATCCCTGACGAAGAAGCCGAAAAAATTGCTACAGTTCAAGATGCTGTTGATTACATCGACGCACATTTATCGTAGAACAAGATAGATTTATATTCCAAGTACCGCATTTAAAAGTTACACTGTGCATCTGATAAGAGTACTAGTGTAACTTGGTTACTTGGTTTATTTTAAAGGAATATAGAATGAACACGCAGAAAAGACGAGTTGTTGTTACCGGTATCGGCATTATTTCACCATACGGAGTAGGCTTAAACAACTTTTGGAACAGCCTCATAGGAGGCAAGAGCGGTATTAGTAAACTTGAGGGAATTAACCTGGAGGGTCATACCGTTCATATAGGCGGAGAAATTAAAAAGTTTGATGAAATGAATCTTTTGGACCCCAAAGATGCCAAAAGAATGGACAGATACACTCAGTTTGCCTGTGTAGCTTCCGATGAAGCAGTTAAGGATGCGGGCATAACTGAAGAAAACGTGCCGGATAGGTATAGATACGGTGTTATTGTCGGTTCTGCAGCCGGCGGCTTCGATACATTTGAAAAACAACACCATACAATACTTGAAAGAGGGCCTACAAAGTGTTCTCCGTTCACTGTGCCTATGCTGATTGCAGATATGGGTGCAGGCAGGGTGTCAATGCGTCATAATGCGAAGGGTGTAAATAAGGCGGTAGTTACAGCTTGTGCTACTTCTGCCCATTGCGTAGGAGATGCCTTTAGGGCGGTTCAATACGGCGACGCTGAAGTTGTAATTGCAGGCGGCGCAGAAGCCGTTATGACGCATTTAGGCTTAGGAGCTTTTACTTCTGCAAGAACTCTTTCAAAAAGGAATGATGAGCCGCAAAAGGCTTCAAGACCATATGATAAAGACAGAGACGGTTTTGTAATGTCGGAAGGTGCTGCAATCCTTATACTTGAAGAACTTGAGCATGCGAAAAAACGCGGCGCCAAAATATATGCCGAAATGGTAGGCTATGGTCAAACTGCTGACGCATACGATATGGTTGCTCCTGACCCTGAGGGTAACGGCGCGGCTAAAGCTATGGAGTATGCGCTCAAAGATGCAGGCGTGAAACCTGAAGATGTTGACTATGTTAACTCGCACGGTACAAGCACGGGTCTTGGTGATATGGCTGAATCTAAAGCTATAGCAAGAGTTTTTGGCGATAAAAGTAAAAACAAAAACCTTAAAGTCTCATCAACAAAAAGTATGCATGGCCATATGCTGGGTGCAACAGGAGCGGCTGAGTCCATAGTTTGTATTATGGCTTTAAAGACCGGGATTATTCCTCCAACCATAAATCTTGACAATCAAGATGAACAGGTTGCTGACCTTGACTATGTTCCGCACAAAGCAGTGAAAGCGGATGCTGAATATGCGCTTACAAACTCTTTTGGTTTCGGCGGGCATAACGCCAGCCTTCTCTTTAAAAAGTACGAAGGGTAAGCCTAAAAGTTGAATTATGCCATTGTCGTAGTGGCAAGACTCCTTTGAGGAGATTAAGTATCTCCGAAATGGAGGCACATAGCGAAGCGGTGTGCTCCGCTATAAATAAATTGAAAATTAAATACAAATGTGTCGTAGTGGCGGAATGGTAGACGCGCACGCTTGAGGGGCGTGTGGAGCAATCTGTAAGGGTTCAAGTCCCTTCTACGACATTATTTTGAAAACCCCCTTGCTTAGGACATTTTCCAAGCCCAGTCTAAATTACAGACTTTTTATAATTTTTACTAAATGCCTTGTAGTTCAACAAAATCAATGCTCTGCAGCTTTTTTGAAAAGTTCAAGTCCCCTAGGCTCCATGCAAACTTTAAAATGGCGCTGACTAATCAGCTATTGTATACTGTCCTGCCATAATTTTTAATTTTTCCCTGTGTTCATTCAACAATTTTATGCCTTGAGAATCATTTGGATTTAGCTGTAAATATAATTCTAAATACCTGACCCGCATTTGGCATAAAGTCACCTCTGCATGTATGGCTATGTTGGGTGCTCCAATATGTGTCATTTCCCAAAATACGTTTTGGTGAGGATTTTCAGAATAATGTATTTCTTTCATCCTGGACAGATCACCCCCATTATCTTCTATGAATTTAAGAATCTGGTTCCAACTGTTTTCATGATAACATCTAAAATCCTCGCATATAGAACCGAGGCTTTTTAAATATTGCTCCATTTTTTCAGTTAATTCAATAAAGTTCTTGTCGATATCAATATTGACTTTGAAGTCTGGACAGTAATGCTTGTATTTATTTATCAAGTCAATACTTTCCCAAAAATTTTCTATTTGAAATCTTATTGACTGTAAAAGACTCTCATCTGGGGTATAGCTGTAGTTTTCAAATTTTAATTCATGTTCTGATTTTATTTTTTTAAGTTTTTCAACAGTAAATTCATTTACATCATTTGTTTCGACATGGTGCTCATAACAAAATAAAATCAGGTTATTAAAGCTTCTTCGTTCTTCATCAGTTTGACTTGGATTGTATCTTTCCCCACCTTCCTCAGCAGCTTCAATATGACATATTTGACCTATAAACTGATTCTTTGTATTTACTAATTTATTGCAACATTCGGGGAATGCGCATTCGTTGCCTGATTTTGCAAACAATGCTCTAATGACATCTGTTTTGGGTTGTTTTCTAGCCATGTTAATTCTCAGTATTTAATACACGCATTAGTATAACATATCTCCAGTGTGTCTACTGTGACTCAAAATCTTTTTCAAGTTTTCTTTTAGCTATTCTTTCATCTATATGCTTTTTAAGTTTTTTATCTTCTCTCAGTTTCTTTTCTAATCCACTCAAGAATTTTCTACTGATTTCATTTTTTACAATTTTTTCTTCCTCGTTTTTGAATTCTTTAGATTTAATTTTTTCCCACTCCGGCATCATAAGCAAGCTTTGCTAAAACCATAATTCCATCTATAACTTCATCATGGCTCGGAATTTCATCACTAAACGAAACTGTAAATTTTAGCGGTTCTGATTCTTTCTTTTACTTTTTCTTGGTAAAAAGTTCTAACTTTATCCCCTCAAAAATATCTTCTCTTATAATGCACAATCTTAAACTTTGGCTTCAATATGGTGGTTGTCGTAGTCTATTCTTCCGATAAGCCTGTTTATATTTTCAGCATATTTTTTAAACATTTCTATGCTTAAACTCTGTGCCCCGTCCGAGCTTGCGTTGTCAGGGTCATGGTGCACTTCGACCATTAAGCCATGAGCTCCTGCTACAAGGGCGGCCTTTGACATAGGCTCAATAAGGTACCTTCTTCCCGTGCCATGGCTTGGGTCTGCTATTACCGGAAGATGGGAATATTTTTTAATCACAGGAATGGCAGCTATATCAAGGGTGTTTCTCGTAAATGTTGAATCAATCCCTTTTATACCGCGCTCGCAAAGTATAACTTTTTCATTACCGTTGGCCATAATGTGTTCTGCCGCAAGTAAAAATTCTCTTACTTCCGCAGCAGCGCCGCGTTTCAGTATGACGGGCTTGCCGCACTTACCTACAGCCTTTAACAGTTTAAAGTTCTGCATATTTCTTGCACCGATTTGGATGACATCGGCGTAGTGGCATACCATATCCATTTCAGATGCGTCCATAAGTTCTGTTACAACAAGAAGTCCGGTTGCTTCTCTTGCCTTGGCTAAATATTTCAAGCCTCTTTCTTCAAGTCCTTGAAAGTCATACGGCGAAGTTCTCGGTTTAAATGCACCCCCTCTCAAGAAGTGTACTCCTGCTTCTTTGGCTGCTTCTGCCACTCTTAAAAGTCCGTCATAGTCTTCTTCTACGCTGCATGGTCCTACCATTAAAACAGGCTTCTCGTTTCCGCCTATTTTAACTCCGTTATCAAATTCTATAATGGTGTCATGCTGTTGTGCTGTGCGTGAAGCTAGTTTATAAGGTTCTTGTATCAGTTTAATGTTTTGCACGCCTTCATATGACGCCAAAGATTGCGGCTCTACAAGCCTTTTATCGCCTATTGCAGCGATAACGGTCATGACGTCACCTTCATTTAAAATTATTCTAAACCCTTTATTTTCAAGGTTTTTTACTACGACATTAATCTGTTCCCTTGTCGCTGTGGGTTCCATTACTATAATCATTGTTAATTCCTCCGACTTAACTTGATTATAGCAGAACAATAAAAATTGATACATTTATTGTATAATAAATTCAACTTTATTATAGCCATAAAAACAGAAGACAAAATAAATAATGAGAGAATACTAAAAGACGAGAAAAATACTAAAAATGAGTTTACGAAGAGTTTCAATAATAATGCCCGTATATAATACCAAAGAAGAACATTTGAGAAGTGCTATCGAGAGTGTGCTTAATCAAACATTTAAGGATTTTGAACTTATTATAGTGGATGATGCCTCAACCAACAATGCGGTTGATATTATAAAGTCTTACCAAGACGAGCGTATAAAGCTTTTATGTCTGGAGAAAAATTCAGGTCAGGCAATTGCAGCAAATGAAGCTTGGAAAATTTCTCAGGGCGAATATATTGCGCGTCTTGACTCGGATGATATTGCTCTTCCAAGTCGTCTTAAAAAGCAAGTTAGTTTTCTGGACGAAAATTCGGATATTGCGCTTGTAGGAAGTTTTATAGAATATTTTGACGGGTCAAGCAGAGTAATTTCTTACCCGACTGAGAGTGACGAAATAAAAATAGCTATGCTGCGCGAGAATGTTATTGCACAGCCCAGTGTTATGTTCAGAAAAAAAGACTTCAAGGCTATGCGCTATGATGATGAGTACAGAAACTCTGAAGACTATGAACTTTGGACCAGGGGATTAGCAAGTGGTCTTAAAATGGCTAATATACCTCAGGTATTGGTAAAATACCGTATACACAAAGCTCAAGCAGGCTCAAAACATACAAAAGCGCAAGTCGAGAATGCCGTTAAGGCGAGAAAAAAATACATAAGAGCGTTTGACCCCTCGTTAAGTGAAAGAGAAGTCGAAATACTTATTAATCTCACAAATAAACAAAAGAATTTTAGTATGATTTCATCTGATGAGGCTCAAAAGCTATTGAAAAAACTTGTAAAAACAAATGTAAAAACAAAGTTTTTTAATACAAGAGCTTTTATACAAAAGGTGGGTGAAATTTCCCATGAGCTTCAATATCCGAAGCTAAGAATATTTAGCTTAAAGTTATTCGGCAATAAAAAATACACACTTTATGTTGCGCACAAAAAGGCGCTCTTCAATGGTGAAGAAAAAGTTTTCAATCTGGGTCTTGCACTTACCAGACAAGTCTAGAAGCCGGACAGTCTCTTAAGTTTGAGTTTATGTTGGATTGGTTCACACTCAAAAAGTTCACCCAGAGTGCACTCGAGTGCATCGCATAATCTGTCCATGTTTTCATAAGACGGTTGCGTACGGCCATTTGCCCAAGAATATACTGTCTGTTGCGGCAAGTCAAGTTCTTTTGCCAATCTATACAGACTATAGCCTTTTTTCAGCTTTGCTGTTTCTCTGATTTTGATTTTCATCTTATCTTACCTATTCCTCATGCTTATTATATATGTTGAGTAGCTATAAATACATAGTTTAGCCAATTTTTACTCTTTTTGTATTAGGGAAATAAATGCATTATAAATTATAATAATGAGGAGCAATATAATGCGGATGAAAACTCCGCATTTGCAGTGAAGTCATTTGCTATATCGGCAGCTTTAATAATTTGCCTTTTAGTAAAAAAGTATTATACAATAATAATAAAGGAATTTTGAAGGATAGAAACATGAAAAAGCTCGTAGTTTTAATAGCAGCATTTATGATAGCCGGTATGTGTTCTTGTTATGCTGTGCAAAAGGTAAAAGTAAGTCCGCAGGTGTATTCCGGCATTTCTTTATACAAGCAGCAAAACTATACAGGGGCAGCCCAACTTTTTAAAGAAGCTGCAGCAAAAAACCCTAAAGATATTCTGGCTCAATATTACCTTGCTATTTCCTATGTGCAGTTGGGTATGCGTGCAGAAGCTACGGCCGCCTTTGGTGAAGTTATAGCAAATGATACAGAAGGCGGTGGTCTTGCAAAGATTTCCCAACAAGCTCTTGACTGCTATAGCGATTCAAACAAATGTGCTTCAGCGAAAGATGAAACATCTGAGTTTATTAAATCAGGTGAGTTTATGTACAAAGATGTTAAGAGTAGAATTCAGGAGCAGCAGCTAAAGTCTATTATGGACACAATTAACAGAGGTGAAAAGGATGTTGACTTTAGCAACTATAAACTTATAAATGACGCATCAAGCGAAATGCCGACCAATGAAGAAATTGCAAATGCTGTAAAAGTTCTTTCTAAAGTCGGGTTTAACCCTTATGCCCAAAACGTTATGAATCCCGCGATTTATAACACGCAAATGTCACCACAGCTTATGCAACTTCAGACTCTTACGGGACAAACAAATAACAATACTAACAGTTATATGAACCTATTGCCATACATGATGGCACAAGGTGCAAGTACCGAGGGATACAGCAAAATAGACCCTCAACTTATACAAACAATGATGATGAGTCAGATGATACCGAATTTCGGGTTTGACGACAATACAAGAAATTACTAAAACAAAATAGTACACGGGGATGGGAAATGAACAACGGAGAAAAGATTTTAACAATACAGACCAGCCGTTTTGGCGAAGTTAAGATAGACGAGTGCGTAATACTTGAGTTTGTTAGTCCGATTATAGGCTATAACAATCATAAGTTTTTTGCGCTGATAGACTACTCTGCAGACTCGCCTTTTAAATGGCTTCAATCAACTCATGATCCCGAACTTGCGTTTGCAGTTACGCTTTGCTCTTATTTTAATATAGACTATCAATTTGAGTTGAGTGATGAAAACGCAGAAACGCTCGGGATTAAAGATGCAAACGATATTTTGGCATTAAATATTGTTACCATACCGCATGAATGCCCTCAAAATGCTACAATTAACCTTTTGGCTCCTATTATTCTTAATACGGAGACAAAACAAGCAATGCAGGTAATTCTGCATGATCAAAATTTTGAGATTAAGCATCCGCTTTTTCAAAATAAAGATGAGTATGAAATGTGCAGTATAGGATAGAGCGTGTTAATTTTAACAAGAAAAACAAATCAAAAACTGATTATCAATGACAATATTGAAATTACGGTGTTGGAAGTCAACGGCAATGCGGTTAAAATAGGTATTAACGCACCTTCGGATGTCAGTATATACCGCGAAGAGATTTACAAAGAAATTCAAGAAACCAATAAGCAGGCGCAAAAGCTTGATGCTACTGATGTTGCAAAGATTGCCGGTATTGATAAGACAAAAACAAAATCTTTTGACATTATTTCAAAATTAAAAAAGTAAATGTATGCAAAAATGTTCTCTTGCCAGAAAATATTTTGATGAGAAAGCTTATGATGAGGCGTATGAGCTTTTTTGTGAGTTGAATATGTCTTACGAACAAGGTCTTTGCAAACTTTTAAGCGATAAACTGCCGGAAGCGTATAAGATATGGAGTAGTGTTGAACTCCCTGCAATAGACATAAAGTGGGCGCTTGTTGTTTATGACCTTATTCGCTTGAAATACAATAATTTGCCGAGTTATTTTCAAGTAAGAGCTTTTCTGGAGGTCTATTTGAATCTTTTTATAGAGAACAAGCTTTTTACTTATGCCGAGAATTTAATCAGCGCTCAAAATATTCTTGCGAAAAGTAACCCTGAAGCATATAAGTTTATAGCAAGGGTTTTATATTCCCACGGTTATTTTGACATATTGCCGAATTTTATTGCGCTTTCAAAACAGCTTTGTTATCTTGACCCCGAGATACATTTTATTGAAGCGCAGATGTTCTATGAAACAGGGGAATACCAAAAGGCAATAGAAGCACTTGATGCTACGCTTAAAATAGTCCCTGAGTATTTTCCTGCGCATAATTTGAAAAAAGTAATTCTTGCAAGTTATTAGATATAAGACGATAAAACCCCCGGAAGGGCAATCTTCCGGGGGCTATTATCGCATTTGCGTTTGGTAATATGCTTTCTTTAGGGCTTTTTAACCCCTGGCTCATGCTTTTGGCTCCTGTGGAGTTTGCTTACAAACTCTTACGTCGCCATCGTAGTGCTGTGTGCCGTCTGCTAAGCACAGCCATCACCTTCGCACCGGCTTTACGCTTTCTATATCAATGTTAGGGCGATAGATGGTGATTGGTTCGCTTGTACTAACAGAGATGCAGATGCTTGCTGAAGAATTGATTGGTTGGTGTAATTTGAAGATTCTTTAGCAATGTCGGCGTCTTTAATCCTTGAGTTTGCTGCCGATAGGTTTTCGTTTTGAACAGTCAAGTTATCAACAGCTGCATTTAACCTTACAGACGATGCACCGATAACTCCGCGTCTTTCAGATACTTCTTGAATACCAGCTTTAACTGCGTTAAGAGTTGTTTCCATAGCAGCTCTGTCTTTAATTGCTGCTGTTGACCCTGTACCTGTTGTGAATGCAAATGTTGCACTGCTTGTACCGCCTGTAAGTGCTGACATTGTAGCATTAAAGAATACGCCTTTAACATCAATAGTGTTTGTTGCTTTGTCAGAGTTTGCACCTACCTGAAGCGTTACTATTGAGTTAGCTGCTGTTTTTGTGTCGTCAAACAGTTTGAACTCGTTGAACATAGCGCCTTTTGATATACGGTCAATCTCTTCCGCACGTGCTTTTGCTTCGTTTTCAAGAGCTTGTACTTCAGAAACCGAATAACCACCGTTCATAGCTTGCAATGTAAGGTCGTGGATTGCAAGTAAGTGGTTTTGCACTTGGTCTAAGTTACCTTCAGCTGTCTGAAGAAGGTTGATACCGTTTTGAGCGTTTTTAATAGCAACTTCAGAACCTCTTTGTTGAGTTTCAATACCTTTTGAGATTACCAAACCTGCCGCGTCATCTGATGCGTTGTTGATTTTCAAACCGGTAGT
>Ga0153996_1000022_pt1 | contig 121032 bp, 129 predicted proteins | sample TSNC080MetaG_FD_104728 | JGI IMG/M metagenome (GOLD analysis project Ga0153996, IMG submission 104728) | Attine ant fungus gardens microbial communities from North Carolina, USA - TSNC080 MetaG | ecosystem: Host-associated > Fungi > Mycelium > Unclassified | place: USA: North Carolina, Lumber... | reverse complement strand
TATTCTATCGGGAGAAACATTATTTAATGTCAGTGTTATATTTATTGTTTCTCCCGATTTTTCAAATTCAATTTCCTTGCTTACTTGAACTCTGTCCCTTTCCTTCATTCTCTTCTCACCTCCTCCTTATCCTGCTTTGTCTTCTGAATTGTTTAAGAGAAAATCAATAGATACTCCAAGGTAATCAGCCACAGCCTTTAGTTTGTCAGCTGCTGGGTTTGAATTTTTCCATTTGACAATGCTGGCATTTGAAAATCCTAAATCTCTTTCAGCCTTATATATTGACACGCCCTTTTCATCACATAATTGTTTAATTTTTTCGTAAACCACGTTCTCACCCCCTTTCATTATTAGAAAATATTCTAAAAAACATTTGACACATAATAGAAAATACTCTATAATTAAGTTACCAACAAGATTTAGAACTTTTTCTATTTTTATTTTATTTTTAGAACTTATTCTATTTAATTACATTATATAGAGTTTGTTCTAATGTGTCAAGCATTATTTTTAGAATTTATTCTAAAAGATAGGAGAAATTATGACAAGCTTAGATATAATTAAGAGTTTATGTGATGGGCGAGGTATTAATATATCTTTACTTGAAAAAGAACTCGGCTATGGAAATGGCTCATTAGCCAAAGCAAAAAAAATGCCCGCTGAAAGAATTCATGAAATAGCTAAATACTTTAATGTCTCAATGGAGTATCTTATGCCCGGAGATGATTTGGAATTAAAAAGGCTTATTACAGAAACAGAATCGGAGCCAAAATTAACTCCTAAAGACGAAAGAGACATAGAAAGAATTCTTGAGCAAGCTCGTGGGCAGCTCATGAGCCAAGAAGGTCTTATGTTCGATGGCGAACCCGCTTCTCCCGAAGCTGTTGATTCTATACTTTCCGCCATGCAAGTAGGAATGGAAATGGCTAAGCTAAAGAACAAAGAGAAATACACACCAAAAAAGTACAAAAAGGACTAATGCCTATGGACATTGAAGATAAAGTATGTAAATTAGTACGGTTTCACGGCACACGAAACCCTTTTGAGATGATAAAAGGAATGAACGTTATTCTTGTAAAATACCCACTTAAAGGCGTTAGAGGGTTTTATCATTACTTTAAACGAAATAATATTATCTACATCAATGAAAAATTGCCAGAAAAAGAGATGCAACTTGTCTGCGCCCATGAATTAGGGCATATGTTTCTGCACAAGGCGGCTAATGCTATTTTTATGGATACGCGGACCCAATTTAATACGCATAGATACGAACTGGACGCAAATAAATTCGCCGTGGAGTTGCTTATTCCAAATGAAACTATTCTGGAAAATGTTTATTTGACAAGTGAGCAGTTATCACGCTTGCTTGGCTATACACAAGATCTTGTTGAATTACGATTAGCATCTTTCCAAAGGATGTAAATAATAAAGCAGATGTATTGAAAATGATTTGACGGTAAATTATACCATATGATAAAATACATGTATTACTTAAGAAAAGAGGAGGAAGATACATGGCAAAGAACAAAAAAGTATGTAGACATTGCAAGAGCGAGATTAACGTTGATGCAAAGCGATGCCCAATATGCAGGGGGAAGCAAAGTCGACCAATTGTTACGGTTTTAATCGTATTGCTTTTTCTAATAGTTGGCGTCGTCGCCTTTTACGCTGGATCAGGCCAAAACCCATTTGAAGATGTCACGGAAAAAACCTATGCGGTAGGCGATTCGGTGGAAATAAATGGGGTAACGGTTAAATTCGTTGGCGTAACTGAATCGCAAGGCACAGAATTTTTCCAGCCAGAAAGCGGTAACGTATTCGTGCTACCTGAGTTTGAAATAAAGAACGGCAGCAGTAATGGGCTGAACATGAGCACCATAATGAATTTTGATGCTTATGTTGATGGATATTCAACAGCTCTTAGCTTAAGTGCTATTTCCGTTGCAGGCGCTGAGCAGTTAGATGGCACCATAGCGGCAGGCAAAAACATGAAGGGTGTCGTAGGTTATGAAGTCCCCGCAAATTACAAGGACTTAGAGATAAGCGTTAGCTTAGATGTATGGTCTAGTAAGAAACTAACTTTTAAATATGCTAAATAGTTAGCAAGCTATAAAAATAAAGCCCCTGTGCTACCAACACAAGGACTTTACATAGATACTACACTCAGGCAGGTGACCCGATATAATACCAAACTCAAGCATATTATATCATTCCAAAGCCTGTCCTGCAAGTGATTAGGCTTATTTTTATACCAATTCTGGGAGAGGGGTGATGACATGCCAAGGAAAAGCAACAAAAAAAGAGATGACGGCCGCATAGCCGTACAAGTGTACATTGGCAAAACACCAGAGGGCAAACGCAAGTATAAGACCGTATATGGCAAGACGCAGAAAGAAGCCGATGCTAAGGCCGATGAAATAAGATTGAAAATAAGAAAGGGCATTGACGTATCGGCCGCAAATGATATTTTTGGCAAGTGGGCAGCGGACTGGATTAAGATAAAAGCCAGTGAGGTATCTAAGAAAAGGTGCGACTCCTATAAGAACGCCGTTAACCATCTTAATAGGTACTTAGAAGACGTTCAAGTATCAAAAATAAGAACAGCAGACATTCAGATTGTAATCACGGACTTATCAGAGAAAAATCCGTATACAGAAAGGCCTACCTCACGAGGAACGTTGCAGATTATTAAAATTGCCGCCAATCAGATTTTTCGCCTAGCCATTGATAATCGTGTAATAGATTATAACCCTGCTCCGGCCGTCAGGATACCTGCAGATGCGAAGTCAAAAAGAAGGCAATCCCTGAGCAAAGAGCAGCAGCAATGGATTGTAGAAACACCGCACAGGGCGCAAAGAGCGGCAATGTTAATGATGTACGCAGGGTTACGCCGGGGAGAGCTGGTGTCTTTAATGTGGGGGGATATTAGCCTTGACGATAAGACTATTAGCGTAAATAGGGCAGCCGAAAGTGTTAACGGCAAATTTGTGATTAAGGACAGCGCAAAGACCGACGCAGGAATACGAAGAATCGACATACCCAAAAAACTAGTCGACTTCCTAAAAGCAGAATACAAGGAAAGTGTTTATGTTTGTGTAAACACGAAGGGGCAAATGCACTCAGAGTCATCTTGGAAAACTATGTGGAGGAGCTACTTGAATGATTTAAATCTGAAATACGGGGATTTTGATTTTCTTGAAAAGACCCCGAAGAGCAAATTTGACCCATCTGGGATTCCGTTTGTGATTCCGAAAATAACGCCACATCAGCTCAGGCACACTTTCGCCACCCTTTTATATTTATCTGGCGTAGATATTTTAAACGCAAAAGAGCAAATGGGACACGCCGACATAAAGACGACACTGGAAATATACACTCATCTGGATTCGGAACACAAGAGGAAGAGTATGGATAAGCTTGACGAGTACTTAAATGCAAGTCGCGTGCAAGTCAAGTGATTTCTGAAAGTATTGATTTTAAAGGGCTTGGTAGCAATTTGGCGTCCCATTCGAAATGCGTAGGTCAGGGGTTCGAATCCCCTCATTAGCTTTATGGAAAAGTCCTGTGATTCCTTGGTTTTAAAGGGGTTGTAGGAGTTTTAATTTAGAGACAAATTGGAGCGTTGTAATTATGGAAGTGATTAAAAGAGTTATATCCGTTTTTTAAATATCGAAAAACCATGATTCATTTCCACTTTACGGAAACAAGTCATGGTTTTCACTTAGCATACAGGCATTATATCTATTGCCTCTACCTCGGCAGGATCGCCGAGTCTTATGGTTTCATATCGGATAACAATCTGCTGTCCGACGCAAAAATGATAGGCATAAGGGTAATTGACGCGTATTTGTGCATTGTTCTGCATATCCCTTACTAAAAGTGACCTCCTGCTTCTTCTAAGAACGGCCGCTCTCATTTCAGCTGCCTCCGGCTGTGGCTCTTCTTGTATTCTTTGGATAGAAATAGCAGCAATCTGCGGCGGTATACTTAATGTCATTTGCCCATTATAGAAAATTCTGATGCGGTCACCAACATTAAATCTGTTCGCATTACGGAAAATCACTAAAACCTCTTCCCCTGTTTCCATATCCCTGACCAACAGACTTCCTGAATCAACCTGAAGTACAGTTGCAATCATTATCATTTCTATAACCTCCAAAATTCTTCTTATTCATATATAATATGTAAAAGAAAAATTTGGGTTCTAAAAAGCGTTTCATTATTAATTTTCCTCAATGATAACTGTACCAGTCGTATAATAAATCACATGTCTCTTTCCATCTTCATCATCAAACAATATTCGGTTTTCATCATACTCAACATCAAATCTCCCTGTATACTCTCTGAGTATATTGCCATTGATATCGTAAACTGTTACTGTTCTTTCAATTCCAGACACATTGCTGCGTAAGGTTTTTAAAGACCGCGAACCTGCTGCTGTCCCGAAAAACCACCAAACAATTAACCCAACGATGATTATAATCGCTAAAATAGAGCCTAACCAGATACGTTTTTTAATACTTGTTTTATCTGACATTTTTATTATCCCTTCCTTAAATCGTCTAATAGTTATATTATATAGCAACTTTATTCAGTTGACAATGGAATGATCATATAAGATGAATATTTTTCCTGCAACCTGCTCAAGCTATTACCATACCCTCAGTATACAAGGTAATATGCTTTGTCGGCTGAGGGTAAACCAAAAGGAGGATTAACCATGGCTAAAGCAGGTATGCGCCGTCCTGATCCCAAGGAACCACACGGCACTGAAAGTAACCACAAATCTCATTTTCCCAAAAATGATGTTCCCCCTGTTCCTGAAGTGCAGGGCAAGGCCAAGCATTCAAAGAAAAAAGCAAACCCAAAATAAATTTAAATATAAAACTTTTCACACTATTTTCACTTATCAAACACAGTTTCGCCATAATTATATTATATACTACATTTATAAAAGCTAATAAATTTTTTCTTCATACTGGCCGGTACAAATTGTACCGGCCCCTCCTCTTTCTAAATATCCAATGCTGCATGATATCCCCAATAAACTGCGTTGGTTATCGTAGACACCTTTGCAGCATCTCCAATAACTGACACATATGGTGCAGCATCACGTAATTCTTCAACGATATCCGTTCTCGATTTCTGTCCAAGTGCACAGACAACAGAGCTCCCAGGTACAAGCAGGTTCTTTCCCTCCTTGTCTTCACAGATTACTCCTTCTGCTGTAACCTGAAGTCCTTTGCAGCCAACATGAGCAGTGACATATTTGGCGGCTTCTTTTAAAAGAAGCGGCCTGTGTCTTACGTTGGCATCCGGTGCAAGTTCATCACGCATTTCCACTAAATGAACATTCTTACCTTCCATGCCAAGGTGAATGGCACATTCGCATCCGGCAAGGCCACCGCCCAATACGATGACATCGTTAGTCACTTTATCCTTCTCAAGGTAGTAGTTATTGACAAGGATTACGTTGTCACCGGATAATCCTGGAATTGATGGAACCAAAGGCACAGAACCAACAGCAATGATTAGAGCATCGGCATTTTCACTTTCCACATATTCTTTGGTTACTTCTGTATTCAACCGGATTTCAACACCCGCCTTTTTAGCCAGCAACGCATAGGTGGCTGCCAGGTCAAACATTTCTTTCTTAAATGGCAATGCCTGCTCACTTTTCAAAATTCCTCCAAGTTCTTCATCCTTTTCACAAAGGACTACCTGATGGCCCCGGCGGGCCGCAGTATAAGCCGCATAAAGGCCGCCAGGGCCGCCGCCGGCAACAATCACTTTCTTTTTGACAGGCGCAGGCATAATCGCTGCTCCTTCCATTTCCCTTCCTATCAACGGATTAACCGTACATCTTCTCGTTGCAGTCACAGCACGTTCAGCCATACAAGTAAAACATCTAAGACAATGAACGATTTCATCGTCTCTGTTTTCAAATACTTTACGCGGTAAATAAGGATCTGCAAGTAACGCTCTCGCCATGTAAATGATATCTGCTTTTCCTGAAGCAATGATTTCTTCAATTTCTTCAGGACTGTTTAAACCACCAATAGCAGCAACAGGAACAGATACATGCTTTTTAATTTCTGCAGCCAGATATACATTACATCCATGGGCTTTAAACATGGAGGGGTGCGTATCGCCAAAACCCCTTTGATAGGTTCCCGCAGACACATGGAGTAAATCAATTTTAGGTTCGATTATCCTGGCTATACGAACGCCTTCTTCTAAATCATAACCTTCATCAAATAATTCAGAACCGCTCATCCGGAATTCGATAGGGAAACCAGGTCCCACAGCTGCTCTGACGGCGTCTAATACTTCCATGGCAAACCGGCATCTATTTTCTAAGCTTCCGCCGTATTCATCTGTTCGTTTATTGAAATATGGGGAAAGGAATTGGTTGAGCAGCCAGCCATGGCCGCCATGAATCATAATCATTTCAAATCCGGCTCTTTCGGCCAGTCCGGCAACGCTTCCATAAGCTTCGACGATATCGTGAATCATTTCTTTTGTTAAAGCTCTTACTTCTACGCCGTCTGGGCGAGTCGTATGAGTAGGCCCCCATAGACACATGGCGTGTTGTTTATTCTTATCTGTCATATAAGTTCCGGCATACATACCTGAGTGAGAGAGTTCCAGACTTGGCATTGCACCATGACGTCTGATTGCATCAGCAGTATAAGCAGCAGCCGCCAGTGAATTTAAAATAGAAGTATCTAAGTGATATGCATGCGAACCATCGGTTTCCGGATGCACCATACACTCACTGACGGTTACAGCACCGGCACCACCTCGCGCTCTTAATTCATAAAAAGCAATGGATTTCGGACCGATACAGCCATCATTGGTAATATCTGTTCCTCCCATAGGCGCAGAAAATATACGGTTGTGAAAAGTAACATTTCCCAGTGTGATTGGTTTACATAGATTTGGATATTTTCGTTTCATGCTTTTCTCCTTTCAAATTGTTTTTTAAGTTTTTTGATTTTAATCTGCGATAAATAAAATCATTGATAGGCTTACCCTAAATTGAGTATTATGTATTTGTTGCTAAGATATTAACATGCCAACGTGTATATGTCAATAATTTATGTAATAATTGACATGTTCTAAAATAGTTAAAATATATATTAATTATATACAATTTCACGTGCAGCTAAGCACAAGATATGCTATACTATTTATTCAGAGAAGTCAAAGCGGTTAATAAAATAATGAGAAAGAAATCATTGCTTTGGAAGTGATACCTGGAAGGTGTAAAATGAGAACGTTAAAATATGCGATACTCGGATTGTTGAATCAGAAAAGCATGACAGGATATGAGTTAAAGCAGCAGTTTGAATCTGCCCTTTGTGAATTTTGGACAGCAAAACACAGCCAAATTTATCCAGAATTAAAAAAGCTGACTGAAGAAGGTATGGTAAAGTTTGAGATCGAAATTGCCGGAATGCTTTTGGAAAAAAAAGTTTACACGATTACAGCTAGTGGGAAGAAGGACTTTGTGAATTGGTTGGCTAAAGACGAGGAAATGAATTCTACACCAAAAGACATTTTCCGCTTGAGGCTATTCTTTTCCAACCGCTTAGAACCACAGATTCGATTGGATCTATTAAAAAGCCAATTGATGCAGCATCAGTTACGTTTGCATCATTTGCAGAATAATCAGACAAAGTTCATGGGTTTACCTGATAAAAATACTGATGAATTTAGTGATTATCTTGTTTTAATGGGCGCTATTATGCGAGAAGAGATGAATTGTAAATGGCTTAAGAAATGTATTGACATGTGTAATGAAAAGGATAACTGATGTGTAAGACAATAGAAATCCGACAAAATGCCATACCAAGAACCGTAATTACCAGGTTCTTTTTATGGCATTAACTATGAATATTGACTTAGAGTGTCATGTCATATGCATGCCGCCGTCCACCGAAAGAGCCTGACCGGTAGTATGCCCCGCAGAGTCTGAACATAACCAGACTACAGCACGTGCTACATCCTCCACTGTACCCAGTTTTCCCATCGGGATGACGACCTCTTTAAGTAAATTTTCCTCATCAGGATTGTTGGCCAGTGAATTGTTCATCAGTTCAGTCCCCGTGGTAGGACCAGGGCAGACCACATTAATACGGATATTAGACTTCGCATTTTCAATAGCGGCAGTACGGGATAACGCAATGACGCCCGCCTTGCTTGCTCCATATGCCCCAAAGTTTGGCGCCATCTTCAGTCCACCGATGGAAGCAGTATTAACAATAGCTCCTTTGCCCTGCTTTTGCATCTGAATCAACTCATATTTCAGACAGTGGAGCAACCCCTTAAGGTTGGTGTCCATAACTAAATCCCAATCTTCGCCCGACAACTCAGTGATAGGGACATAGGGGATGCGCACGCCGTCGGGCCCGACACCGGCGTTGTTAAACGCACAATCCAGCCTGCCATATTGCCTGACAACAGCATCGATACAAACCTTAACGCTCTCCTCGTCTGTAACATCACATTGTAAAAAAACAGCTTCACCACCTCCGGCAATGATATCGTCAGCAACTGCCTGGCCCCCGGTAATGTTATGCCCCGTGGTAACCACAACCTTTGCACCCAGCAAGGCAAACTCCTTTGCCGCTGCGCTTCCAATGCCCGTGGCCGCACCGGTAATCATAACAACCTTCCCTTGAATATCTTTTGGCATTTTAATACTCCCTTCAATGCTTAATAATACAATTATAACTTGATTTATTACTTAAGACAATGAGAACTGCGATTCCTGCAAATAACGTGAGAACTGCGATGCCTGCAAATAACGCCAGACAGCCGCCCAAAATAAAAGGTGCGTAAAATAGCCTCATCAGATATTCCTTGCTGACCCCGCAACAAGTGCATCTCGCGGCGCCATGTGTATGCCCTTCCCAAAACGGTCAACAATTCGTGCAAGCAAAATACCCCCCACGATGCGGAAAGTAAAATGATAATCTTGTTAAAGAAGGAAGAAAGGTATCCAACGAAAGCAAGCTGTTTCTTGTTATCATATTTATCAGCTATCATACCAGAAACCAGCTTCAATATACTCGCCAGGCTTTCTGCAATCCCTTCAATTGAACCAATGATTGCTGGTGAAGCGCCAAATACTGAGGTAAGGTAAAGGGGAAGTATAGGATATACCATTTCTGTCCCTATATCTGTAAAAAAACTTACCAATCCTAAAATAACAATATTTGAGATAATAAATTTCTTGTTCGATTATTGTTCCTGCAAATTGTCTGCCTCCTGCATACTTGTATAATTATTTTTCAGTTAGCTTATTTCAAAGGGTTAGAAAATCTTAAAGGATATTCTTAATGCCTTGGCTTTCTCTTTTTATTGAATCCATGAAACCTTGCCAGATTCTATATCATAATACGCACCTATTACCGTGGCTCCTGTTTCCTTAATGGCTATGTCATCCTTGATCGTTTCAACAGTACTATCGATATTGGCTCGAATACCTCCTTCTAGATCATCACTATCTTCAATGTTGTAACTGATTTTATTAATAATAGATTGCAAATTACATGGATTTTCCCCACATTTAAATGCTGCTGCCACAGCTCCGCAGTTACTGTGCCCTACAACAACCACCAACGGTGTACCAAGATGCATGACTGCATATTCAATCGAACCAAGCGTTGTTTCATCAGCAATGTTGCCGGCATTTCTAATAATGAAAACATCTCCAAGCTTCTGGTCAAAATAAATCTCCGGTGAGACACGGGAATCAGCGCATGTCACTATGACAGCAAAAGGCTGCTGACCGTCTTTTAAAACGTCTCTATCCTTCGCATTCGAATTCCGTTCAATCGTTTGATTGTCTAGATACCTTTGATTTCCATCTTTCAAATATTGTAGGGCCGTTTGTGAATCGCTTACTAACTCTTCAGGATTATGTATATCTCTCTTAAAAATTCTCATTCTAGCTTCCTCATTAATGTTCGACGTGTTCACTCATCTTTCGATATTGCATATATTATATTAGGGTAGAATTTCCCATATTATATTTTGAAAGGTGGTGTTATAATGCGTATTAATTTTCGACGTTTCAGCCGTCGCCCTCGTAGGTTCCGCAGCAACTGTAGGTGCAACGATCGCCGTGGCTGCAACAATCGCCGTGGTTGTAATAATCGCAATCGCTGGTAATTATTCCAGTGGGCAATGAGCCAAGCGCAAGATTAAACGTATTCTTGCATTTGGCGAATGCCGCGAGGGTCAAATACCCTGTCGCTTACAGCAGGATAGTTGACACCACTCATTCTCTCCCTCGGCTTATAATAACAAATTATATCAAACAAAATTAGGTATAGCAATAACAAATCAGAAGTTCTCTTCTTATTATCCATTAATTACCAGACAAACTTACTCTAATTTTATGATACCATTAAGTAGAGGTGAGCATATGAGCGATGAATTTAATATCAATAAAAATAGCAGACTATACAAGGCTCTGGAAGAGCTTAACGAAGAAAAGATTAAAGAGTTTATTGAATCTGAGTGTGATGAGAATTCCGAGTATTTTAGGCGATGTAAAAACATCACATTAAAGACGATTGAAAAAGAATTTGGTAAAGAAGCCGTGAAGAAATTTCTTGAGAATGATAATTGAGCATTTTCTCAGAAAGGAACTGAAACATGTATTGCCAGTCTAATCAGCTTCCCAAATGTTTGTATAAAATTTCTGATTTTACGAATACTAGCCTCATCAATATTTAGGAGGCGGCATCATGTCAAAAGATTCCCAACTTGATCCCAAAAAAGTACGTAAAGTAAAATCTAAAGGCGGTCCTACTATGGCAGAAAGCGCCCTTGATGGTGAAAGCAGGAATACCAAAAAGCAATCTGGCGACCGCCATAAACCAGGTGATGACAAGTAATGAGTCATTCTCATATCGATTTCTCAATATTTTCATTAATCAATCACACAACGAACGCAAACTACAGTCAAAGAAGATACTCGTAATCCGCTTCGCTACTTACTCGTAACCTCCCAGCAGCTTCGCTGCTATTTCAGTGAGCGCCTGAACGCTCACTGAAACAAGTAAGTCCCCAGAGTGTTTTTGACTCTGTCACACCGCTTTCGCTTCGCTTAGAAGCGGGGGACTTTCTTAGGATGTTAAATGTTAATAATTATTTTCTTACTTGCCGGCGCTGAGGTGCCGGCTCCCTCTCTTTTTATTCGCCCGTGGTCTAAACAACTTAGTATCTTACCTTATCCCTCTCCGTAACTTCCTTTGTCCAGGCGTCGAGATTGCCCTTTTCGTCCAGCCTCTTAGATTGTCTTATACCATTTTTAGACAAAACAAGTGACATTTTTCAAGCATTTCCATATATTGTACTAGGAGGTGATAAATAATGGAATCAAAAAGAGAAAATTGTGTTCTCTTGAACATTTATGTTAATTGCGATAAATGTGACAAAAACGATAAAAAAAGCGCAAGCGAATATCACAAAAAAGATAATGATGAAACTTGCGTTGAGATAAATGTGTTCGTTGAGTGCGATAAGAAACAATCTTACAGCTATGATGTTTAATTTCCTCTTATAACGAAAAAAGGCGGTCCTGATTTATGGACCGCTTTTCAATTTTTTTACATACAAAAAACCGCCTAAGAGTGCTCTACTAATACCAACGTCCATTGATAATGTACAACTCGGTTCTGAGACAACAATAAATTATTACGGTTCTGAGACAACAATAAATTATTATTGACAAAATACTTTATCTATGTTAAATTATCAATATATATAAGTTGTATATACATGTAGTATATAATTTGTGTTGGCCGACGCATTTTCTGTAACTTATTGGGGGATATCGGAGAAAGGGTGTGGTATAATTTAAAAAAAGAGAAGGAGAATTTATTTATGCCTATTTATCAAGAAATTATAACGCATATTGAAAATTATATTAAAAACGGGGTCTACCCAAGAGGGGGAGCAATTCCCATCGAACAAGAATTGTGCGATATGTTTAAATGCAGCCGTATGACAGTAAGAAAAGCTCTGGATGAACTGGTAACTTCGGGTATTCTTTATCGAAGACAGGGGAAGGGTGCTTTTGTGTCTACGATTGAGTATGACAGACTATATTCACTCAAAGGATTTACACAAATTATGCGGGAGCAAGGTTTTGAAAGCTCCAGCAAAGTGATTTGCTTTGAAAAAATACAATCAGACCAGAAAATTGCACAAAACCTCCGTATGATGGAAGGAGCTGAAGTCTACTATCTTGAACGCATCCGTATGGCGATGGGAGAAGCCTTATCAATAGAAAAGGTTTATTTGCCTGTTGCTGATTTGCCCAATTTATTAAAATACGACTTTTCAAAATTATCTCTATATGAGACACTTGACCAAGAGTATGGTATAAAAATTGATCGGGCAGTTCAGAGTATTAATACGATTGATGTCAGTGGCGACGCGGCACAGATTTTATTCAAGAAAGATAATGGTGTCGTCCTAAGATCCATTTCAACAGGTTACGATAAAAACTCAAAGCCCATTGAATACGAATGCGCTTTATATAACGGATATAAATATACAATTGATGTTATAATAAGCAAATAGAAAATTAAAGGGAGAAATATATGGTTTCTATTGTAGTAGCAACACATGGGCATCTGGCAGAGAGTCTATTAGAGGCTGCTGCGATGTTATTGGGGGAAGAAAAAAATATATGGGCAATTGGATTCTTTCCAGGGGACAGCACGGAGCATTTACTGCTTCAATTTCAAAATATTTTAAATAAATTTGAAAATGAAGATATCTTAATTCTGACTGATATACTGGGAGGAAGTCCATTCAATACAGCCGCCAGGTTAGCGATTGAGAACTCGCACATAGAGGTTATTTCCGGAATAAACCTGCCAATTCTACTTGATATTATACAAAACAGGACAGACATGAATCTTAATACATTAGTATCTCATGTTATTAACATATCTGCAGATACAATAACTACATTATCAAAGAACATCAATCATAATCAAAACGATTTACAGGAGGAGGAATTGTAATGATTATTTCACTTGTCAGGATTGATGATAGACTAATTCATGGTCAGGTTGCGACTGATTGGGTAAGGTATACACATTGTGACCGTATAATTGTTATCAACGACTTAATTGCCATGGATGAAATCAGAAAAAAGCTATTGCTTGCCATAACACCGGCCGGTGTTAAGACGAGTATTATTACTATTGGCAAAGCAATAGAGGCTTATAATAATCCAAAATATAAAGATTTAAACGCAATGTTTCTTTTAACATGTCCACAAGATATTTTATCTCTCATTGAAGGTGGGGTTTCAATAAAGAGTATTAATATTGGCGGAATGAGTTATAAGGAAGGAAAAAAACAGATAACAGCAGCCGTTTCAGTAAGTGATGATGATATCAGTTGCTTTAACGAACTCTATAAAAAAGGGATTGAACTGGAAATCCGTATGTTATCTACTGAGCGTAAGGTGAATTGGATGGAGGTTGCAAATTAATGAATATTATACAGATTATCTTGGTATTAGTAGTGGCAGGTTTTGCAGGTATAGAAAGTGTTTTAGAAAACACCCAATTTGAAAGACCGTTAATTGTATGTACATTGATCGGACTTATTTTGGGAGATATAAAAACCGGTATTATTCTAGGCGGTACGCTGGAAATGATGAGCTTGGGATGGCTCAACATTGGCGCTGCACTGCCCCCTGATGTCGCACTGGCAGGTGTCATATCAACGATACTTGTCATTACCGGCAATCAAAGCATTGCATCGGGAATAGGAATAGCATTACCATTGGCTATTGCAGGACAAATGTTGAATACATTCGTAAGAACCTTGGCCGTATTCTTCATGCATAAAGCCGATAAATTTGCCGAAAAAGGTGACATTAATGGTATACAAACATGTCATATCCTGCCTATGGTATTACATGCCCTTCGCATTATGATTCCAGCTGCGCTAGTGTGTATCTTTATCAGCGGTGATGCGGTACAGTCTCTTTTGGGGCTCATACCGGCATTTATTACAGATGGTCTGACAGTTGCCAGTGGATTTATCGTTGTAGTAGGTTATGCAATGGTCATTAATATGATGAAAGCAAACTACTTGATGCCGTTTTTCTTTATAGGCTTTGTTCTTGCTGCGTTTACTGATTTGAATCTCATAGCTTTTGGAGTCATTGGTACATGTTTAGCAATCATTTATCTTCAATTAAAACCTAAAACAGGCGTACAGGCGGAAATTCCTGCAGCTGATGATTTAGATTAAGGGGTGTAAATTATGGATGAAGTTAAAAAAATCAGTAAAAAGGATTTGTTAAAGGTATATATACGTACTTTTTTTCATCAAGGTTCTTGGAATTATGAACGTATGCAGGCTTTAGGCTACTGCTTTGATCTGATTCCTATCATCAAAAAACTATATACTAAAAAAGATGATCGTATCAAAGCGCTAAAACGGCATCTTGAATATTTCAATACTCACCAATTTATGATAGCACCTATTCTGGGAGTCAATATTGCAATTGAAGAAAAGCTGGCAGGCGGCGGCGATATCGACAATGGCTCAGTTAATGCTGTTAAAATCGGACTTATGGGTCCACTGGCCGGTGTAGGGGATCCTATATTCCTTGGTACATTAAGGCCACTGCTGGCTGCTCTTGGGGCAAGTTTTGCTTTACAAGGCAATTTGTTGGGTCCTATCTTATTCTTTATATTATTTAATATCATACGTCTTGCATTTTTATGGTATGGACTTGATTTTGGGTTTAAAAAGGGAATGGATATGATTTCCGATATTGCCGGAAGCGCACTTAAGAAGCTGACAGAAGGCGCCGGAGTTTTAGGGCTATTTGTTATGGGTGCCCTGGTTTGCCAGTGGACCACCATTAATGTCCCGTTAGTGATAACAGATTATGTAGTTGATGGCGAACAATTTATAACAACAGTTCAAAATGTACTCGATGAATTGATGCCGGGGATATTGGCCTTAGGTTTGACCTTCCTGTGCATTAAATTAATGAATAAAAAAATCAGCCCTGTTAAAATTATATTTGGACTATTCCTCGTAGGAATTATTGGTAATTATTTTGGTATCTTAGGATAGGCAGGAGGCTTATATGAACATTATTAATGATTATATGGATTTTGTAATTAAGAAAATGAAAGCGGTTAAAGAAGAAGAAAGCCATCATATTGATGAAGCGGCAAAATTAATCACACAAACATGCCTAAAGAACGGAAGATTTTATGTATTTGGGTCTGGCCACAGTCACATTGTTGCAGAAGACATTTACATCAGAGCGGGCGGACTCGCTTATGTTAAAGCAATACTCGTTCCGGAGCTTATGCTGCATGAAATGCCTAATAAAAGTACATATTTAGAACGGCTAAATGGATATTCTGATGCAATTTTAAAACTCTATAAAGTTGATGCGAATGATACACTCATGGTCATTTCCAATTCCGGTAGAAATAATGTACCTGTAGAAATGTGTCTGTCTGCTAAAGAATTGGGAACTAGCATAATTGCCATGACCTCCTTAAAACATGCAAAAACGCAGCAGTCCAGACATTACGGTGGAAAGTGCATTCATGATATTGCAGATGTTGTTATTGATAATCATGCAGAAGAAGGGGATGCCGGTTACTATATTTCGGGATTTGAAACCCCAGTCGGTCCGACTTCTGATATAACCGGCACTGCAATAGCGCAGGCAATAATGATAAAGACGATGGAGAATCTGGTTGAACAAGGGCATACGCCACCGGTATTTAAAAGTTCAAATTTGGATGGTGCAGATACATATAATGATGAACTATTTGATCGGTACTATGGTTATTCTAAATAGCTAGAAGGGGAAATTTATGAAGGCATTTGTATTGTGCGGGGGAAAGGGCGAAAAAATCTGGCCATATAATGAAAAAAATCAAAAAGCATGTCTTCCTATCGGAGGCGTTCCTAACATTTTGCGTATTGTCAGGCAGCTACAAGATTTTAATGTTGATGATATTGTGATAGTTACAGGTCATATGGAAGAACAGGTTAAATTTATCCTTCGTAAAGAGAAAAAACTTAGCTTTGTATCTTCTGCTTCAAAAGGAATCGGTGAAGTGATTTTTAATCTGGCCGGGCATGATTCTGATATTCTGATTTACTACGGTGATATCTATCTGGAAGATGTTGATTTGGAGCAGGTACTCAATAAATATTCCAAATCAGGGAGTACTGTCCTTCTTGAGCATTATAAAAATCAATTTAAAACGATAGACCACATATGTGCTCAGGCAGATGATATAGTTCATGCTTTTTACGGACATCCGAGAGAACATTATGTAAATGCCAGATGTGGCGGCTTATTTATTATCTCATCAGAGATAGCCCACTATTTAAATTACTCTCCAAATCGTTTTTTAAACCTTTGTGTTGGAGGCATGTCAAAAGAAGAATTCTATTTGGAACAATGCCTGCAAACAGCCATTGAAGATGGACATGTACTGAATGCCGCATATGCATCAAAAGGTATAATAGACCTCGACTATCCCTGGGATATTATGTCGGCTAATGAAGCTTATTGTCATAACATCATTGGAAATTTAAAAGATAACCTAATCTCCTCTTCTGCCATGATTAATGATACAGCGATAATTAAGGGCAATATTATTTTGGGAGAAAACAGTATCATTGGAGAACATGTTATTTTCGAAGGAAATTGCATGATAGGGAATAATACCATCATTAAAAATGGTGCTATCATTGGGGAAAATTCAGTCATTGGCAACAATTGTGTCATATCGGATTATTGTAAAATATCTTCAGATACAGTCATTGGTAACTATAATAAAATTGGTTATCTTGCTGAAATTACCGGGGTAACTTTTGATAAGGTTGCCGCTGTTCATAATTGTGAAATCTTTGGCGTCGTTGGAACTAATGTAGATATCGCGGCCAACTGTCAGGTGGCAATTATGAAATTTAATGATAGTGACACGGTACAGCGGGTGGGAGAAAAAAACTATCAGGTAAAATTCAGCAATGGGGTTTTCCTCGGTGATTATACGAGGACAGGTGTAAGTAATACTTTTTTACCCGGTATAAAGGTAGGGGTCAACAGTGCTCTTGGACCAGGCTGTGTAATTGATCATGATATTCCGTCCAATCAATTGATACTTGTTAAGCAAGAAACAATCGTAAAGGACTGGGGCCCTGAGAAATATGGTTGGTAGTATGGTATAAAACCGAAACTTAATTAAATGGAGGGGGCTGTTGGAATGACTGATTTAAATTACGGCTCCTTTCGTTTTATATCATTCTTATTGGCCTGCATTTTTGTGATTAATTACGCATTTTACAGTTAAAAATCAAATAAAAACAAAAAATCCCGCAACTCTTCTAAACCAAGGGATTACTTCAATAACGGGGTATGCGCGTTGTGAATTTTTCCGATGCTAACGCTTCATCCTGGTGGGCGGCTGAGGTTTTTATAGAGGACATTAAGAAGCGTCGGAACCATATCCGTCAATAACTTGACAATTTATGTAACCCGTGCTATAGTATACTTACAGCTAGAATAGATATACCCGATTAGATGCATATTATGAGAATTATTGCATATAATTATGTATACACATTGGCGCGGGGTGGAGCAGTTCGGTAGCTCGTCGGGCTCATAACCCGAAGGCCGCAGGTTCAAATCCTGCCCCCGCAACTTTAAAATCCAGTCACAGCCCAAGGGGTTGTGGCTTTTCTTATGTTTTTTCGCCACTGTATAACCTCTTTTTGATGCCGCAGGGTTTATCCAATGCTGTCTCGATTTGTAAAAAGAGATATTGGTTATCAATCCATTTTTTTATTCTTTTATCAAATCGTCAATCATCACCTTTTTATACCTAAACCTCCTAACCCCTTCCTTGCACTCCCTGATCTTTAAAATTTATGCCGCAAACAGTACAACTTCTATGCTCGCGTTTAACTTGCATGTTCCCACACGCCTGACATTCGTATAGACCATTCCTTAGTGGTATTCTTACGTTTTTGTTGTCCTCAAAATACTTGTTCATCCTTTTGTCCTGCCTAAACTCAATCGTAAGCAATACTGTCAAAAAAATTATGATTATCCCACCAATCCCTAATGACCATTTTATCAGTAGTGCAAGCACAGGTAAATGAAGGTGTGAATTGGATAAATATAACAGAGAAGGGATTGCAATCAAGAAAAGAACTGCTAACCCGATTATCCTATGAGCATATCCTATCGAATTTATTTTTTTCATCTGGCATCATCCTTTATGTGAACCAAATAAATAATCTGGTATGTATAGTGTATTCTACAATCTTATCTTTGTCAAGTATTTCCCAGTAATTGATAGTGGCCGTATTTCCCAGTAATTGATAGTGGCCGCCAGTGCTTACCGCTTTAGTATCTGTTTTTATTTCATCTATGGAAGAGTGTTTTGGGGCTGCTGGTGAAAAATCAAGCAAAACTCACTATGATCTCACTACTGATATTCCTACCATCCATTATGCTGTCGGGGATCATGTTTCCTGTGGATTTACTTCCCAGATTCCTTGAAATAATAGGGAAAGCATTTCCCGCGGCATGGGGGTATGAATTGATATCAAACGGCGGCTTTGACACCCAGCTTTTTATACCGTTAGCAGTGATATTCGCAGTCGCGGTTTTCATATGCGGAGCCAGACTGTCAAGAATAAGCAGCGAATAAACCCTAATTACGCATGGTTTAAGCATTTGTAATTCATTTGACACTGTTTGTACTAGATATAATCCCGTTTTGAAACTTGTGAATTAAAAAGAGGAGAAGCCTTGGACTTAAACAAACTGGGTTTTCTTCTCTTTTTGAATTATAAAAAAGTTGTATGGAATCTTGCTGGGGAAAACAGTGGTTATACTACGCGCATACTACAAACAAAATCGCAGAAGGACTGGCAGTAGATATACGTTCATACCTAATGAGAATTTGGGGAAAGTCATGGCGATTGTCGTGAAAGGCGAAGCGTGATATCAAAACCAAAATGAGCGGCAGATTCTATCTTTATAAATTCTTATCACTTTTCTTTACCCTTTCTTTACCCTTTCGGCCTACTATACTATTAGGGCTAAATAAAGACTAAATAAATAGGAGGTCATATTTTGAAATTTTTTAGGAAGATAACCTGTATTGGGTTGCTGCTGCTAACAGGTACAATGCTATTTTCAGGATGCTCCAGTGAAAATACTGACAATTCCACATTCAACAAAATAAAGGAAGAATCTTTATCCGATAACATATCATCAGTTGAAGTTAATTGGGTTGATGGTACAGTCAATGTATTAGAGAACAATAATAACAATATTCATATCGTCCAGACCGCAACTGCAAATTTCAAGGAAAAGAATGCTTTCAGCTATGAGGTTAATAACGGGGTTCTTAAAATTACCGACAATAACCGGAGCGCTATCAGCTCCAGCACAGGGAACAGCGAAATCAGCATTTACTTACCACCCAAAATATATGACGCAATAAACATTCAGGCAACCAGCGGCACCGTTAAAACCGAAAGCATTCAGGCCGATAGTATAAGCCTTGATGGTTCTGCTGCCACATTTCAGATAGCAGGTGAATTTGGCAATGTACGATATACCGGAGTTAGCGGAAAATTAACGCTTACCTGCAGTACCATGCCGGACGCCATCAATGTAGATGCCAATTCCGGAACCGTGAATATTACATTGCCTGAAAACAACGGATTCACTCTTGCAACTTCCGGAAAGATTGAGTGTGAGTTTCCCACTTCCAATATGAACGGCAAATTAGTATATGAGGACGGTTCCAGCCAAATTGATTTAAAGATTACCAGCGGCTCAGCAAAAATCACAAAATCTTAATAAACCAGTTCGACAGGGTATAATTGTAATAGAGGCGTCTCATATGGTTCATTTTCATAGTCCGGCTCTTGTTGAAGCTAATAGTATATAACAGCAAATAAGTTAGGGTGTATATAATTATGGAAAATAAATTTGACATTCAAATTATAAATCTTAAAAAAATTTTCGACGGTAAAGAAATCATTAAAGGAGTCTCAATGCACGTTGAGAAAGGAACAATTTATGGATTCCTGGGAGCCAACGGCGCAGGAAAAACGACCGTTATTAAAATGATATCCGGCCTGCTCTCGCCCTCTACGGGTACTATACAAGTACTCGGAATGGATGTTGCCAAACAAAAAACCGAGGTATTGAGGAGTATAGGAACGATTATATCAACGCCCATTTTCTACGATCATTTATCGGCTTATGATAATTTAGATATCCACCTCGAATATATGAATGTTAAAACGAACAACATTCAGGAGACATTAAAGCTCGTTGGCCTTAATGATACCGGAAAGCAGCCGGTTTCAAAGTTCTCTCTCGGTATGCGTCAACGGCTTGCGATAGCCCGTTCGATCATCCATAATCCCAAGATAGTCCTGCTAGATGAACCTATCAATGGCCTTGACCCAATGGGAATAAGAGATATGCGCGAGTTATTTATTGAACTTGCCAAAAATAGGGGAATGACTATGCTTATTTCCAGCCATATCCTCACGGAAATAGAACATGTAGCCGACACTGTAGGCGTGATTTCCGAGGGACGCCTGGTGAAAGAAGCATCCCTGCCGGAACTCAAGGAAGAACATCGTGAAAGTCTTGAGGATTACTTTCTTGATATTATGAGCGGAAGGAGAAATTAGATTATGGCGAATCTGTTAAAACTGGAAATAAGACGGAACCGGCTCACGCCTTACATTATCGCTTCTATTATCGTGTTTGCGGGTATCGCAGCCCTAATGCTTGTGGCGGCATTTGATGAGTCTGATCCCGCTACGTATGCCAGTCTTATATATTTGACAAGTATCTTAACGGTGATATCCTTTGCTATTGTATCTTCCGTCATGTACGCTAAATTCTTGATTGGTGAATATCATGGGGAAGCGCGGACACTGCTGTTCTCATATCCCGTAAAGAGGTCAAGGATCCTGATTGCGAAAGTATCTCTGGTTTTTGGTTTTACGGTTTTGGCAACGATGCTTAGTAACGCATTAGCGTTTGTTATTCTTTATTTTACGGAAAGCATGAATAATGTAATACAAGACCATTTCACCACAGAGGCGTTATTTATGATGATAAGGTACACACTTTTAGCAGCAACCGCATCAAGTATCTTTGGATTTATCGCCTTCATGATTGGTTTCCGGATGAAATCAGTACCGGCTGCCATTGTTTCCGCTGTTATCATCGGAGCCGCGCTCAACGACGTGATTAGAATGGCGGCACAACAAACAATAATAATTGGATTTTGTGGATTTGTAGCTATTGGAATCATTTTGATGTTTGTGCTGATAAAAAGAGTTAATAATTTAGAAGTGGATTAGCGGTAAATTGATGAGGAAGACCATTAAGTTTTTATAATAAATACAGATTATAATGCAGAATAATTTATAGAAACTCTGAGATAATTATTAAAGAAGGATTAGATTTTTATGAATCGGAGGATTTATTTTGGAAAATGAATTTATAGGTAATATTAACAACACCAATGCCCCTGAAATACCAATTGGATTTGGTATGATGCTGGAAGGCGATCCCACAGCAAAAGAGATCTATCAAAGAATGACCAACGAAGAAAAGGAAAGACTGGTTCATTATATGCAGCAGGCTAAAAGCGGTAAGGACTCGGAATATAGGGTTGCAAATGCATTAAAAGTACTCAAAGAAAATGAAACAGAAAAGTTTTCTTAAACTTTATGTCGTGGCGGAAAATGGTGTTTATGATAGGAATTCTTGAAAGAAGCCTCTTGATATGATATTATTAATAATCATCTGAAGAAACCGTAATCATAAGAAAGGCATTTGAATTCAAATGAAAACATCTACCGACTTACAAAACATATTAAATGAAATTAACCGTAAAAGCTATCCGGCATACAAATCATTAAAAGGCCGCTATCATTTCGGAAAATACACACTTTCCATCGACCATGTGCAGGGCGACCCCTTTGCGTCGCCTTCTAAAATCAGTATTTTCATTCATGGCAGAACAGCCGGCTTCCCGGACAGGCTTTATGATTCTAATCATAAGCGTATCGCTCTGCAGGATTATCTGACCAGATATTTTGGAAAGCAGATTGAACTTTATAATTTTAAAGCCAAAGGTTCCGGGAAAAGTGGTCTCATTGCTGTCAGCAAATGTGGCCCGGAGATTCTGGAGCGCTCTTCCTGCACTATTGAGCCTTCAACCGGCGATATTCTGGCAGGTATAGAAATCGGTTTTCCAGCCAACGGGCGAACCATTAACGCCGTGGAATTGTCCAAAATCTTTTTTAATTTTTTACCAGAATGTATCCTTTCAACATTTATGTATCAAAGGCATGAGCCTAAAAAAGTAGAACAAGTCCGGTATTTGGCTGAAGACCAGCAGCATATTCGTAATCAGCTAAATTTGACCGGACTGGCTGCGTTTGTGGCAAACGGCAGTTTACTGCCCAGAGAAACAGGCGTTTCCTCCAAACCAATGAAGCAGGCTGTTCCTTTTGTTTCACCTAAATCTCTTGAAGTCACTTTCACGCTTCCCCACTATGGAGAAATAGCGGGTATGGGCATACCTGAGGGGATTACCTTGATTGTCGGCGGCGGCTATCATGGAAAATCCACGCTTTTAAAGGCATTGGAATCAGGCGTTTATAATCATATTGCCGGAGACGGCAGAGAATATGTGATTACCGGCCAAAGTGCTGTAAAGATTCGCTCAGAAGATGGCCGCAGTGTCAAGAAAGCAGATATTTCTATGTTTATTAATAACCTGCCTAATCTGCCTGGAACCTCATTGCAAAAGGATACAACAGCTTTTTATACCGACGATGCCAGCGGCAGTACTTCTCAGGCGGCAAATGTTATTGAGGCCATAGAAGCCGGAACCAGTCTGTTTTTAATTGACGAAGACACCAGCGCCACTAACTTCATGATCCGAGACGAATTAATGCAGCGGGTTGTCCATCGGAGCCAAGAGCCTATTACCCCATTTATAGAAAGAATCTGCAGTCTCTATAATGACTTTGGATGTTCAACAATATTGGTTGCCGGAAGTTCTGGCGCCTTCTTTCACATTGCCGGCCACATTATTCAAATGGATCAGTATATTCCAAAGGATATCACTGTCTATGCAAAAAACGAGGCGGCAAATTATCCTATGAAAAATACAGCTTTAGTAAAACCCTCAGCCCCCTCCTTTGACCGCAGGCCAAGGCCAGGTTCCGCCCTAAAACGAAACCAACGGTTTAAAATCAAAACTTCAGGGAAAGACACTATTTTACTAAATAAAGACGCTGTTGACCTGCATTATCTTGAACAGCTCATAGATATCCAGCAGACCATCACTTTAGGATATATGCTTCGTTATGCAGAAAATCATTTATTTAACGGGCAAAAGAAGCTGCAAGATGTCATAGACGAATTACTTTTACTTATTGAATGCAAAGGGCTTTCTTATATAGCCGAAAACGATTATCTTTGCTCTAATCTTGCCGTTCCCAGAAGGCAGGAAATATTCGCTTGTTTTAACCGCTATCGGGGATTAAAAATATAAATTTTATTTATCCTCCAAATATATAATCACTACCCATTGCCTTTATTTCTTCATACACTTTAACAACTTTTCTGGAATATTCTGACGAAAATTGACCTTTTTCCCATAACTGCTTCGCACCACCTTCGCCCATATTATAGGCCATCAAAACACAATGTACACCTGAATTTTCAAAATACTTTTCATAAATTTGTGATAGGATGAATACACCTGCGGTCACATTATCTTTGGGATCAAGATAATCTAATTCATCATCTAGCATATCATTAATCCAAGTATGATTAACTGTTCTAATCTGCATCAATCCATAGTCATGGTTATCCTTTGAAACAGCGCCTTGGTCATACCCGCTTTCCACTTCGATCATAGCATAAATCAAATAAGAATCAATTTTATTTTCTAAACAAATATTCCATACATATTCCTGAATATCAAATGATAACGGAATTCCTTTGATATATTGAAATCCCGGATAATCTTTTTGTATTGCCTGAATATCCGTTGCTTCTTTGATGCTATCCTCTTTAATACTATAGGCTTTGACACTGCTGCCATATATGAAAATAATTAAAACAACCATCGTGAGAGCTAAAATCTTACGCTTCATATAATCCTCCTTCACATGTCCTATTCTTCCATATATTTATTAAATGCAATTAGAAGACTTTTTATACCTCTTTTTATTTAATATTTTAGATACCCTCCATTGACAACGGAAAGTATCCAGACATAGATGTAATCTCTATATAAGTTTTCGCATTATCTCGGCTTTTATTATCAAGATAGAAGAAATAGCCGGAGTCAAGTCCGGCAAGCCCATTGAAGCTTACCCATGCTGCATAAACACTGTTTGCGATACACTGTGGAGAATTGTTCTTCGAGCAATCACTAGAACCATTCACCGTGCAAGTTATTATTACTTTATTAGACATCGCGATACTGCTCCTTTCACTTCTTAATAAAAGGCTTAATCCCCAACATTGTTCTTGCTTCCGAAGGAGTAGCCGGTTCCCTGCCAATATTTCTTGCAACCCGAACGGCTCTGGCCACAAACTGCTGATTACTCGCCTTCACACCTTTTTTGTAGTATAGATTATCTTCCAATCCAACACGAATATGCCCTCCTAAAGCAAGCGCAGCATACATCATCGGCAAATGATTATTCCCAACACCAGTGCAAGACCACATAAACCCCTGTGGTAAGTGGCTTACAAGATCTTTGAAAGGATGAAATATTTATGACTCTTCGGCATTTGAAAATCTTCATTGCTGTTTACGAGCAAAAAAATATCACTTGTGCTGCAAATGATCTCCATCTAACTCAGCCTGCTGTTTCCAGAGCAATCAGAGAAATTGAATCACCTTATGGTCTGCAACTGTTTACACGGCTACGCAATGGTGTTTCCCCCACAGAATCGGGAACTTGGTTTTATGAACAAGCCCAGCACATTGTATATTCTTTCAATAACATGGAAAGCATCGCATCGGATATGCTCAATAACAACACGCTGCGCATTGACTGCTGTGCCATGCTTGGACAGTCTTATATGCCTTTATGCATCTCCCGTTTTAACCGGCTTTATCCACAATTATCACTAAAAGTTACTATCTCAAGAAGCAGCGAAAATATTTTAAAAATGCTGCAGCGCAAGGAGATAGATATTGCCATCGTAGAAAATGAAATTGTTAACACTAGTTTTATAGCGAGAAAGCTATTTGAATATCACTTGGTTCCGGTATTTCCTCCGCATCATCCATTGATAGAAAGAAATCATCTCACGTTAGAAGAAATGAAATCTTGTGGCTTTATCTGTACCGAAAAGGGCCGACCCCTTCGCAAATATATGGAGGAAGTATTTTTCTCACATGGGTTGCTGTTCAAGCCGCGGTGGGAATGTATTAGTACGCAAGGAATCATAAATGCGGTCAGTCATGGGCACGGTATCTCTTTTTTGCCTCATGGGACAATCAAAAGCGCCCTTCAGGACGACCTTGTTGCAACAAGATCTATTGATAATGAAGATCTCCTGAGAAACATTTACATTGTGTATTCCAGAGAATATTTGGGTAATTGTGCCAGAATTTTTTTAGACTTTGTTGTTTCCGATTCTATTGAATATGCAGCGCATCAATTTTTTTAAGGTCTAATACGAACACCCCTGTCCAGAGTTAGGGCAATACCACAATGACAGTGCTCCCTTTTTACCGTGACAACCGGAATATTGATTATATTTGAAATTTCCGCTAATGGAATTTCAAAACAAAAGCGCCGCCCTTATTCCATAGGCGGCACTTAATCGGTACATATAATCTGCTGTGTGATAGAATTGTCCGCCGGTTATGTGACGAACGTAAAGGCTGAGAGCTGTTCTTGGTAAATAAAAATAATTTTATGGTATATACCTACTCCCATATTCCTTTTTTGCTTGTTCTGTTATTCTCATAATAAATTTTGATTTTGCGTCTGTATAACCATCGCGGTCATGTTCGTATTCTTCAAGTAGAGAAAGTTTTAATTTTCCATATTTTTCGGCAACATCCTCATGTGCCAATAAATAATCTCTAAAATATAATTCATTCCAGTCGCCGTAATGGCGGACGTGCAAATGAAATACCTTTTCCGCAAATCCATCTGGTGTATATCCTTTGTTAAAAGTTAATTTCATATCAGGCTCTTTAGCAAGTTGCATTAACAGCCAGTTGTCTTTTTTTAACTCGTCAATAACATGGTCAATATTACAGTTTCGGTCAAGCTCCAGTAATATATCTATTGTTGGCTTTGCTATCAATCCCTTTACTGCGCTGCTTCCAATATGATTTATGCGTTTTATATCTTTATTAAATGATAAATTTATTAATCGTTCACGTTCTAATTCGTACCACTCTTTATAAACCGGATTATGTTTTTTCAGAATAATGGGGAAAAGCTCCCATAATTCTTCTAATGTCATTTCAGACAATTGTTTTGCCAACTATATCACCTCCTAATGTAGTTATTTTCAAAGATAGGGTGGTATTTTGTTAATGGTGGGTATCATAAACTGTCTTAGTTAATTCTCATTATCGTCCCTGCTATTTACTTTTTTCATCACCGCTAAGATTAACGTGATCAGTAAACCTACCGCGGATATAATCACAAGTATTATAGCGGTATTGTCATTAATGTTTTCGGCAGCCTCAATAGGCAATTGCCCGAATAGATTTATGGCCGATATTGCAAGCATGATAGAAAATGCAATCGCAATTATTAAGGTTATTACCGTTTTCCTGCTTTGGGCTTTTAACGGGAGATATGCGTTGAGCGCAATCAGCCTAACGAGGTAAATACCCATACACACCGTGCAAATAACCATAACATTTCCAGGATAGTCAAGCCATCGTATCCCGGCGCTGTAAAGACCGGAATTGATGAGAAGCGCATAAAACATCAGCATAAACATTTGATTGCCTATAGTATTCCGCCGTTCTCTTTGCATTTCATCCAGGTTGTTTTTATTGTTTCTCATAATTATCCTCCTCCCAAAAAAGTTGGTCAAGCGTTTTCCCAAGTATCTTACAAATAGCTATACATAGTTTGATTGAAGGGTTATAGTCGCCCTTTTCAATCGCGTTCATTGTTTGACGAGCCACTCCCACGGCTTCCGCGAGGTCTTTCTGGGACATGTCTTTAGCGGCTCGTGCGGATTTTATCCGCAAGTTTTTTCCCATGTCAACCACCTCCTACCATAATAGTAACATAATTAAGATAGAATGTCAAGTATATAAGACATTAATGTTTATTTATATGACTTATTGGAATATACAAAAAGACCATATTTTATGTATGGTCTTTTTAAGTAAAGATAAGCGCCCTGCTTGAGATTCCTTTCGGTGAGCAAGTAATGTTGAAATCCGATAATTTCATCTTCGCACATCTGATCTTAAAAACCAATATCACTTGCTTTTTCCTTATTCTTATACATAAAAGTTATAGGCACAATTAAAAACAACCATTGCGTAGCAATCATCAGAATAGCTCTTGCAACAATCGGAAACCCCATTAAGATATGTTGATTAAATATCATTACGCCAAATAAAATGATGAATTGGCATACGATAGCTGCCATTAAACTAAGAATACTTTTATGTGACTTTTCCATCATTAGTGGAAGTCCTCTATAATGTCATTTAAACTTTTTCTAACATCAGCATCATAGATGCCACCGTGATAACAAATAATTTTTTCAATATCATAGTTTAATAGATTTCTGATAGAATCTTGAGCATCTTGCATATTTAATACAAATTGCGAATATGCCATACACAATTTTCCGTTCTCCACAACTAAAGCATCTCCGGCTATAAGAGTTTTTTCATTTCTAACATATAACGAGATATGTCCCGGCATATGCCCCTTCGTATCCACAATTTTTGTTCCGCCACACCAAGGAAACGTATCTCCACTATTTATCGTGGTTACATTATCCACTTTTTTAATAGTAGCTATAAAGTTTTGAAAAACCCTGCTTTCTTCTTTTTCATTATCAGGCAAAGAATCATAAATTGCCTCTGCTTGCTGCAAACGTAAGGATTTACTTTGTCCTGTTATATATGGGGCTTCTTCTTTTGTACATAAAATTTCTATTGTTGGATATTGGTCTTTAATCTCTCTTAACGCTCCTATATGATCGTGGTCATGGTGTGTAAGTACAATTCTTGTTAGTTGATTGAGTGACAGACCAATTTTGTTCATCTCACTTTCAATTGTCAATATAAAATCGGGATAAGCACAATCAACCAAAATCAAATCCTTATCATCCTTAAGGATGGTAGGATAAATTGTCAGATTTATTTCACCCAACTGAAAAATCATAGGCAATACAAAAATATTACTCATTACATCACTCCTGTTCAAAATATTATTTGCTACGTTATTATTAAAAGCCACTTGCCGCCGCAGCTAATGTTTTTTAGCTAGTATAGCGTGTTAGATAATCTCAATGCTTACGCAATAACGAATAATCAGACTGTAATTTAAGTTTCTGCTTATAACCGGCATAGGCGTTTTTTTCTTTTGTATTAATCGTTTACCAATATAATAGTAAACGATAGTCCACTTGTCAAGAGGTTTTAGCTATTGCCGCGAAAGGAAGTAAAAACCCGGATCTGGATAAAGCGGCTGCGCCCACGGCACCGGAGCCCACAAAACAGGCGTTCCAGCCGGCGGGAATGTTTCTGAAAATCAAATCGCAATATTCGCCTCCCGTAAATTACAGAATATTTCCCACTATCATCACTATGACAATTTACAACTGTATAAAAATTGTCGTCTTTCAAATGTCCATAATACCGCTTGTCAGTCTTTAAAACGCATGGTTGTTACCGGCCACTCCATGACAAAAGAGAGAACCCCGCTTTGATAGTTCGAGGTAATGTGGCCACCCATTTGCTCTACGAACTCCTTTACAATGGACAGTCCCAATCCACTGCCCTGGCCTGACCGGGATTTATCGCCGGAGAAGAATCGTTCAAACAAACGTGTTGCTGTTTCGGCCGGTAACCCTGTCACCTTATTTGAAAAACACACTTGCACGCTATTGTGCACCCGCTTACTGCTAATATGGATATCTGTCCCGCGATGTTGAATCATGTTTTGCAATAGATTATCAAAAATCCGGGTTAGGGCCGATTTATCCGCAAGAATAGGCAGGGGGGAGTCCTCCAGTTCAATAACCGGTTCTTCGGATATTTCCATGAATTTATCATAATAGGATGCCACTTCATTTGCCAGTTGAGCGTTGATTTCTACTACTTCTATTTCAAACGGGTAAATATGTGTGTCTAAACATGTTAACTCATACAAGCCGTCTACCAGCTGTTTGAGCATGGCTGCTCTTTTGGACGCTACATCCAGATACCACTGTTCTTTTTGCCCGGATGCATCCCCAGACCGCAATAACTGAATATACCCTATGACTGATGTAAGAGGCGTACGCAGATCATGCGAGATATTCCCCAAATTCTTGCTGGACTCAAGCCTGTACCGCTCATGATCGCTTCTTTCGTCGTGTATGTCACCGAATAATAAGTTAATCGTATTGGCAAGTTCTACAATATCCTTATCCTGACTGCTTACCGTAATCTGCTCATTGCTCTTTTCATCATGCGCCCGGCGTATAATATTCCCCATTTTCCGAATTTCCCGTTTTAATAGGAAAAAGCGCAGCCATATTCCAACAAGCAGGAGAAGCAAAAAAATAATTATCAATAACATATGTCTCCTCCCGGCTTCCCTACTGATTAGTTTGTTTTCGTTATATCTTCGTTCATATACCTTAGGAGCCCGATAATCGTGGTAATCACCGCGAAAGCCAGCCATATAAAAATCATTAATACCGTGTATCCGGCAGACTGCAGCCAGTAAGCCGATATTGTTTTACAGGCGGTTACCGGGTCTAGAAAGGCAAGCCATCCGGATGCCGGAAATACCGTGGTGATACTTTGAATAACCGTCGCCAACAGCACAATACTCAGCAAGTAAACGGCAATCGTGGCGCTTGTTTTTCGTGTAACTGCCACAATACAATTCCCGAATCCAACCAGACCCATATATACCGGAAGCAATAGTAATATGCTGTAAACCAGACGCTCAAAGTATTCCCAATCAAATCCTCCAAATCCGAAAAGCGCAAGGCCGGCAATCCAGCTAAATATGATACAGGCAATGGTAAGAACCATACTGCATAGGACACCGGATACAAATTTTGCAATATATACTACCCGACGATTCGTTTCAAAAGCAAGCGTGTTCTGTAATGTGCCATGTGAGTAATCCGCGCCTATGATTGCCACAATAAAGATTAGAACGAAAAAAGGGAGGACCCCGATGCCTAAAAAATATGAGGCAAATTCTGCCGCATTGTCCGGCAGCTGATCATTCTGTGCAATAGGCATGATGCCTAAGTAAACGGCCTCATTCCCCATATCCCATATATTGTTTGCGACAAGAAATTGAAGCAGCCCGGCAAGTAACACTACGGCCATCGCGCCTATGGCTGCATAGCGGATAGTCTTATTTTTTCGCAGCCGGAATATATCGGAATGTATAATGTTCAGCATAGACGATCCTCCTCATAGTGCATTTCCAATAGCCTGCATAAAATAGTCCTCCAGCCCGGAGCAGGTTTCGGCAAGCGCGTTCAACTGAATGCCGCTGCTGACAAGGCAATAAGCAATTTCCGAAGGTCGGGCTGCAGGAGAGTAAACCCGCAGCTCATTATCCGGGAAAACCTCATAATCTATTGTGTTCATTTTTTCCTCAAGGATGATGGCCGCCCTTGTCGCGTCGTTTACCTCAACGGATATATATCTCTTTGTGTCATCCTCCAGCTTTGCCCTTGAAAATTCCTTAACCAAATTGCCGTTATGAATAATTCCGTAATGCGTTGCGACTTGGTAAAGCTCGGAAAGAATGTGGCTGGTTATCAATATTGTCAGCCTGTTCTCCTCATTGAGCCGTTTTATGATCTCACGATACTCCATAATCCCTATCGGATCAAGGCCGTTGATAGGTTCGTCTAATATCAGGAAATCGGGCTTCCCCATGACAGCGAGCGCAAAACCTAGACGCTGCTTCATTCCCTGAGAAAAGTGTTTATACTTTTTCTTCCCCGTATCAGCCAGGTTGGCCATCTCCAACGCCCGGCCTACGGCCTTTCTGTCCGGTATACCGCGCTGCAGGCGGTAATATTCTAAATTCTCGGTTGCTGACAGGTTCGGGAAGAAAACCGGCCTATCGGCAATAACGCCAATTCGTTTTCTGGCGAACGCCAAATCTTTTGGCGTAGTTTTTCCAAATAGAGATATTTCACCGGCAGTTGGATAAACCAAAGCTGTGACAATACGGATGAGGGTAGTCTTCCCGGCTCCGTTCTTGCCGATAAGGCCGTAAATTTCGCCTTGCTTAATATTTATTTTTACATTGTCAACCGCCTTGTTCCGGCCATACTGTTTAGTTAGCCCAACGGTATTTAAAACATATGAATTCATTTTGTGTTCCTTTCAGCGGGCTGCGTTTTTAAGATGCGTTCCACAATAGCTTCCGCCGGGCAGCCGATTGTTACGTCAGTCGTTCATTTTGAATCCGATTCCCCATACTGTCTTGATGTCATCCGTTTTGCCGAGTTTTGTCCGTAAATTGCTGATATGAACATTAACTGTCTTGTCATCCCCGAAAAATTCATCGCGCCAAACGCTCTCGTATATATTTTCTTTTGTAAAAACCTTTTTGGGGTTTGATATAAGTAATTGGAGAATATCAAACTCCCGTCCGGTCAAGGCGACGGGTTCGCCGTTTACGGTAAGAGTACGGGCCTGGATATCCATTTTAAGGTCTTTATATGTCAGTATGGTTGTTTTTTCATTGTCAACATAATTAGCCCTTCTCAAATTAGCATCTACCCGCGCAAGCAGCTCTCCCTCATCAAAGGGTTTTGTGACATAATCATCCGCTCCGGTCCGCAGGGTGTAAATTTTGTCATTGGCTCCTTGTTTTGCGGAAAGCACAATAATGGGCACGTTACTGGCTTTGCGAAATATACTGATGAGTTCCTCCCCTGATATACCGGGAAGCATTAAGTCCAGAAGAACAAGAGAATATTCCCCCCGCTCAAATAAAAGCCTGGCTTCCGTTCCGGAATATGCCTGTGTGGCATGGTATCCATTTTTTGTTAAAACTTCATACAGCAGGTTATTTATGTCGTTGTCATCTTCCACTATTAATATATGGCACATTTGATATCACCATCCTCTTTCTTGTATTATATTTTGAGATAATGAAATAAGCAAGACATTTAATTATTTAATTTGGATTAAAATTGAGTGGATTTTACCTTTGTTATAACTAACAAATGATTGCAGCCAACTGCCCGGGTATGCTATACTTTAAAAAAGATAGAAGAGACGAGAATTTTACTATGAAAAATCCTTATCAAAAGACAATTTATGCCTGCTACCTGGGATATATCACACAAGCAATTATCAATAATTTGGCACCCCTTTTATTTGTTATATTTCAAGATAAATTTAATATTTCTTACAGCCAGCTAGGTCAGCTAATCCTCATGAACTTTGGTACCCAGCTGATTGTAGATATCCTTGCCATAAAATTCGTGGATAAAATCGGCTATCGCCGCTCCTGCTTAATAGCCCACGGCTGTGCCGCCCTGGGCCTGGTTATGCTGGGGATTTTGCCTAATATTTTAGATAATTCATACGCCGGTCTTTTACTTGCCGCCACAATCTATGCCATTGGCGGCGGTCTAATTGAAGTTTTAATAAGTCCTATTGTGGAATCTTGCCCTGGAGAAGCCAAAGCAGCCGCCATGAGTCTGCTCCATTCATTTTACTGTTGGGGGCAAGTGGCTGTTGTAGCTATTTCAACATTATTATTATTACCTTTAGGTACAGATTATTGGTTTGTCCTCCCTTTGCTGTGGGCAATAATTCCTGTCCTTAACTTCTTTAACTTTATGAAAGTTCCCTTCGCCCCCATGGTTAGTGAAGAAGAACGTATTCCCCTAAAGGATTTGTTAAAATCCAAAGGGTTTAAACTGGCCATGGTGCTTATGATTTGTGCAGGCGCCAGCGAATTAGCAATGTCGCAATGGTCTTCTTTATTTGCAGAAAGAGGCCTGGGCGTCAGTAAGGTTTTGGGAGATCTGCTTGGAGCCTGTCTCTTTGCAGTGTGTATGGGAATTGGCAGAACGATTTATGGCATTTATGGAGATCGAATAAATCTAAAAAAGGCTTTAACCGCCTGTGCCGCATTATGCATTATTTGTTATATGGTAACAGCTCTTGTCAGTATCCCATTCATTTCCCTTGCCGCCTGTGCACTGACTGGTTTCGCCGTAAGTTTAATGTGGCCGGGAATGTTTAGCTTATCTATAGCAAAATTCCCGGCGGGAGGCACTGCGCTTTTTGCTATTTTAGCTATGTGCGGAGATATCGGCTGTGCTTCGGGTCCATGGATTACAGGCATAGTGTCGGATTTGTTCCAGAAAACAAGCCTGTTTTCCAACATTCAGGCTGCAACCTTAATGGCGCCCGAGCAGTTGGGAATTAAAGCAGGGCTGTTAGTTGCTGTGATTTTCCCTATTATTATGTTTGTCTCTGTGTCCAAATTCCATGTTCCAGAATAGTTGCTTAGTTAAAGTAATTTAAAATTGCCTCAACTATTCTTTCTGATGCCCGTCCATCACCATATGGATTTACTGCACCTTTCATTTTTTCATACTCTTCTTGATCTGATAACAATTGCTCAGTAAAAGCAAATATTGTTTCTTCCTCTGTTCCTGCCAATTTCAATACCCCCGCTTCTACTCCTTCCGGGCGCTCTGTTGTATCCCTCAATACAAGAACCGGTACGTCAAAGGAAGGGGCTTCCTCTTGCACACCGCCGGAATCTGTTAAGACAAGATACGCTCTTGATGCGATATTATGGAAATCAATTACATCTAAAGGCTCAATTAAATGAATACGCTGACCGCCGCCTAAAATATCAGCGGCAATTTCACGAACAGCAGGATTCATATGAACCGGATATACCACCTGAATATCATCATATTTTTCTGTTAATCGCTTAATGGCACGGAATATATTACGCATCGGCTCACCTAAATTTTCTCGCCGGTGAACAGTCATTAATAGAAGCCTATTATTTGCTATTTTCTCCAATATGGGATGATAATAATCCTTTCTGACAGTTGTTTTCAATGCGTCTATGACAGTATTTCCCGTAATATATATGGATTCCTTCGGCTTATCTTCATTCCGGAGATTTTGTGCAGCTCCTTTGGTAGGAGCAAAATGCAAATCGGCAAGAACTCCTGTTAATTGACGGTTCATTTCTTCCGGATACGGAGAATATTTACTCCCGGTCCGTAAGCCTGCCTCTACGTGCCCGACCAGGATCTGATTATAATAGGCAGCCAGGCCTGCAATAAAGGTTGTGGTTGTATCTCCATGTACCAGCACTATGTCCGGATTCACCCTTCTCATTATTCCTTCTAAGCCCTCAAGACATCTTACAGTTACATCTGTCAAGGTTTGGCGCTCTCTCATAATATTCAAATCATAATCCGGAGTGATTTCAAAAAGCGCTAGCACCTGATCCAGCATTTGCCTGTGTTGTCCGGTCACAGTTACAATGGAATCAATATTTTCAGGCTGTTTCTTCATTTCTAAAATAAGGGGTGCCATTTTGATTGCTTCAGGCCTAGTACCTATAACTGTCATAACTTTTATATGGTTACTCATTCAATCATCACCTTTTTTCTTTTTATCCTTTTGGTTTTACCTATCTTATGCTGATACATTTTTTTATCAGCGCGATGAATCATCTCATCAATACTTGATTCTAAATTAAATACTGCTTCTTCAAGGCCATAGCTAAAAGAAATCTTATATGGAATTTCACCTAATGAACTGGCTTTATCTATTTCATTGTTTATTATATCAATGATTCGCTGTGCATCTTTTAAATCACAATACGGAAGCCCCAGAATAAATTCATCTCCGCCCATACGGATAAGCACATCTTTCTTTCTCTTAACAGCCTGAACAATAGATGCAAAAAGTTTAATCACCTTATCGCCTTCCGCATGACCATAGGCGTCATTGATGCTTTTCAGATTATCTATATCAAAATAACAAAAAACCATAGTTCCTTTTTGCTGCATACAGGATGCTAGTACCACGTCAAGTATTAGCACCCCTGACCTGCGGTTATAAATGCCTGTCAGGGAGTCAATACCCGCCAGGACTGCTAATTTCTCTTCCCTTTGTTTTTGCCTTGTAATATCCATGTTGATGAATAGAAATTCCGGCTCCCCACCCAGCCATCTAATCTGGTTAAGGGTACAGTGAAACCAACGATTCAGTTCTTTTGAATAATATTCTTTAGTCCGTAATCCATTTGAGTAATCATCAATGTCACATAGACACCCTTCACTACACGGACTTTCTCTTCCTTTGAAAACAGCCCAACAGCATCTCCCTTCAGGATTCTCACCCAATAATTCTTTTAAATAATTATTGGCAAAAAGAATTATTCTACTGCCCTTTTCCAATACATAGACCGGCATTTGCAGACTGTCAAATAATGCTGTCATTTTTCAGCACCTCCATTACTTTTGAACCCCTTGACAATATTTAGCGGATCGATTTCTTTTAAAGCTTCTCCATACCTCTCTACCATAAGCGTACAACCCGCAGCCACCCATGCCGCATCACCATTATATAAAGGATATTTGTGCCCTTTTTCCAAAATATGTTCTTCATAATACCGGATATATGATAAAACCTTTTCGTCTTCACCCATAAGTGCTCCCGTATATACGGTCAGCCCCCAGTAAAAAGTGGTTTGTGATAAATAATCCAGTTCTTCCCATTTATAATAATTACTAAATGTCTGGAAAAGAACATTCGATCTTTCAGCCCCCGCCTTAATGACACCAAAGATAATCGGCATTAACTGGCAGACCGCATCTACATAAAAAACATCCCAGCCGGAAAAATCCAATCTATTTCCTTCATTATCAATGCCTGTTTCATATCTGTTCTCTGATTCATTCCAAAGCAGCGCCTCTATTTGTTCGCCCATATACCGGTGCCTCTCTTTAAGCTCCTTTATCCATTGCTCCTGCTTTTTTGCTTCATCCCCTGAATACAGCGCCTCCATCAGGCGAACTGCATAGTCAAGCCCTTGATAAACCTCCGCGTTATCCATCAAATATTTAATTTTATAGTCTGGTTTTACAAAGGACAACCCATCTTCATCAATCATTTCTTCCAATGCCTTGATAACGCTATGCCATTGGCTCTCATATTCGATCAGCAAATCCTTATCACCTGTTTTTTCGTAATACTCCCACAGTACAATCAGAAATAATGCGGCATAGGAATCAACGGAATCATAATGTTCACTGCTCCTTTGGGAAACCACTCTGCCTGAGCGTATCGTAGCGTAATAATCATTAATCGTGCCGGCCAAACCGTTTGAATCCTCCCCGGCATTATTAATACGCATACAATGCCAGCGGATATAACGCGCTACGGAATCATAATACTCAGAATCATTTAGCAGCGCTCTGGCGGCCACACAAGAAAAATATGGTACAATTCGCACCTCATCATCCCGATCTCCTCTCCGAAAAGGCAGCGCCCCATTTGAAAGCTGGGAGTCGGCAATCCATTTTAACTCTGTTTTTGCTATGTAATTATAGTACTCAACCTGCTCTGATAAGTAGGCCTTTGCTTCTGCAGTTTTACCATACCATATTCTGAAGCCCATAAATATTAAAATGAATAAGGCAGCAATAATAATTATGAAAATCACCTTTGACCTCCAGTAAGATTTCTTTTTCACACATTCTCTCCTGTTAAGCTGTTGATATAATAATAGATATCAATTAATGCACAGTTCATATAGGCTCTCAATATTTTCATCCATGAAATTTCCTCTGGCAATAATCGTTTCTTTGAGCATGGCTATCGCTTCTTCATAGCTTCCCGGATCCCTGCTTTGACCATTTTCATCGGAAGACAAAAGTTTTTCACTAAAGGTATAACCCCAAACCTCAAAATTTCTATCAATGGCTTCACCCAGATATGCCACATTTTTATCAATAAGCGTCAATAGATGCTCTTCTGAAAGAACTCCCTGCCGGAGTTCCAGGTAACGCTCCACGACTCTGTCAACAAAAGCAGTGTCGCAGAGCAGACGATCAAACCAATTGGTTTGAGTCAGATAAAATTCATCATAGGAATGATCTTCCCATTGATAATTATTAAATGCATTATTAAAATCCCAGACTGCCATTTTCATCTTTCCACCCAAATTTCTATATATATATGTAGAAAGGGATCCGGCATCAACATTTATTGCAAACTCATTAATAATATAGTAGTCTACAAAAGACTGTACATCGATATGTTTTGAATATCCGTCTGTGGGATCTGCAAAATCATCGGAATATAATACTCTTTCAAATTCGCCGACATCCTGAGTTATCCAGTTCATTTGCCGCGTCAGCAGTCCGGTCTTTCCAGGATGAGAAATACTGAGGCTTAAAGATGTGAAACCCTTTTCTTTGCCATAAGTAAGGATTTCATTATCTTCCGACGAGTCTCTTTCACGGTTAATCACGTAGGAGGTCTGCCCGGAAGCCATACTATATGGGTAGAGATTCAGCCTTGATCCGCCACTTGTCACCGGTTCAATAATTAAATAGACTCCCATATATTCCCCATTAACAAATACTTCACAATAATGAGTATCCGGTGCCCATTCCATAATTTCACGGGATATACCGTACATCAGGTGGTTTCTTAACAGCGTCCTGTCAAGAAACGGGGCATTAAGCACCCAATCACTATGCGCTCCCATTCCGGTAAGTGCATAGCCGAGTTTCTGGTTTTGGGTCTCATAAAACTCTATTCGGTATTGCTTCTTATCAAACCCAAACCAGGAGGAATTTCCTCTGTATTTTATTGTCGACAGGGCTTCTAACTGAGCCTCATCCTCGATATGGTTATTCCCCATGAATCGATCAATGACACTGATGTTTACCCATATCTTTGAATTTTTTTTTATTTCCTGGTCATTGGTATTCACCAATATAATCGGAAATTGAGAGCAGAATATGTCTTCTCCATGGTCACACTCTCCACTATACAGGGAGATCTTCCCTGTATCGGCCATCACTTCTTGCGCCTCCAGATTCATTTTTTCTAGACTTATATATAATATAGAACCTAACATCAAGACAATAGCGCAGACACCAACCAAAAATTTCTTCACAAAACAACCTCCTCTCCCATTCAAGTACGCTTACGCATACTATCCGTCAGCGGGTTAAATCATCTGTTTGTTCTGCCAGGCTGACATGTTGTACACCGTTTATACCTGTAAGCTTTTGTACAATATCTGTCTGATTTGCTTTTTGTTCCCGCTTGAGTGCTGCCGAACCAATTTCATAAATCATCTCACAGCTTTCGGTATCCGCACTTTTTATTTTTAAATGTATATCTCCTTTAAAATGCTGCAAAATCACAGCCGCAACGCTATTTTGCGTATCTGCCGTACACCGGGCAATCAGGAGTATGTTTTTTTCTGATTTTACCCCTTTAAAAACTAACAGGAATAGTAATATAAATCCGGAACTTATAGCCGGAAGTATATACTGGGCTACGCCGCAGCAAATCCCAATTCCTATTCCCCAAAATAGGAAACAGGCGTCCCGCACATCCTTAATCGGCGCCCGAAACCGGATGACAGACAAAGCACCTACAAGTCCCAACGATAATGCAATATTATTACTTATTACACACATAATCATCGTGATGATCAGGACAATCATTCCAATACTAATATTAAATCTGCGGCTATATGCCGTTCCTGAGTATGTAATCTTATATGAAAGCATAACAAAAAGGCTGATTATAACAGCAGCCACATTATTCAGCAGGATTGTATTTAGCCCCAAATCGGTTACATCTGTTAAGCTATCTAAAATATATTGTGTCATAATATTTTCTCTCTTTCAAAATCCTATTTTTGATTGTACATACTTACTGTTAGAATTGGGGATAACATTCAGCCTGCTGATAATCTGATTAAATGGCTTAATTAGCAGATGGTCATATTTAACCTCAAATACGCCTAATTCCACAGGCATAAGGGGGATCATACAAAGATGTTCCTTTAAGAAGTCCCCAGTGGTTTCCGTGGCCGAAACAGAAGTATCAAATGTCATCCGGGTATTACTAACCGGGTGTGTATATGCCTCCCTGTTATATTGTACGACCGATTGCGGCCGATAACAGCCTGTAACCATATGGACATACAGCTCGGCTGCCAGCGGCTCTTTTCTTGCTGCCAGAAAGCGGTAATCACCGTCAATCATATAATTGGCTTCAACTCTGGTCAGGGTAAGTCCATGCTTGATACCGTCAAGACCAAACTTCCGCTTATATTCCAGTTTCACCCACTTTGCATCATGAGTATATATACGCATTCGTATTTTACTTTTAGATTGCTGGCCGGATAGGGAATCAAACAAATCGGCTCCATGTAAAGCATCAAAATACAGGGAACGTACTCTATATTCTCCTCCTATCCCATGGCTATCCTTTTTCAGATACAGCGCAAGCTGTTTCCTTATTTGCTGGAATTGTTCCTTACTGATAATATATTTTATCTCTTTTCTATATACTTTGGCCATTGTGATTTCATCTCCTTCTCCCTGGCATATTTAGGTACATAGCTTTTATTGATTTCCTTTATTTCTCCCAGCCTTCTCATTTTATACTGCTTTTTGCTCCGTACAAGAAAGTTTCTCCGGTTCATAAAAAACTGTACGGTAGTTCCCAATGCTACTAGAATTGCATGAATTCCATATGTCATCAGAACAGAAGAAGCTTCCGCGTTTGCGAACTCCAAAAATGCTTCAGCAATCACACTTCCCGCAGAAATACCTCCAAACACTGCTGTGATTATAATCATAACCTGAATGCCAAACCTATAAACTAATGCTGCCAATGCCAATCCTGCGGCTATGCATAGCAGCCAGCCGCCGCCCAAAGTATCTATTGCATAAACTCCAGCCAGAAAACTTAGGATTACCGATGTTCCTTTGTGCTGAGAAAGTGCCAGAAAGGCCATCAGTAAGCCGGCTAAAACAAAGGTTGTTGCGATCACTCCCTGATCCGCATCATCGCCAAAAATCCGGCATATAACCAAGGCAGTTACGAAAAATGCTGTAAATGCTCCAATAACCCGATATAGCTTGTATCCAAAAAAACAGCATATCAACGCAAACACCCCGATACCGACTTTAAAAAAAGTTAAATAATTCCAGATGGCAAATTCCACCCCCATCTCCCGGAACACAGTATAGATTAAGTATAAAAACACATTCCATCTCGATATCATCTCATTACTCCTAACAACAAGTTTATTGTGTAAAAGATGCTAACCGGCCATTAACTGCCGTCTCCCCGAAAGCAGAGCAGCTTTCCAGTATGATTGCATCAGTTATTACCACTAGAATATCTGAGCTTAATTCTACTCCATAGGGGATGCCTCTCCCTTCTGCTTCCTTAACAAATATTCATTGGCCACATTCACATCCGCCGCAATCAGATCCACCTGTTCGTGCAACCCTTCAAAAATTTTTTCTATTTTATGTATTCTTCGAGGTAAAATTATAAGGCGCTTCATCGCATCACAGCCATAAAAACAATAATCGCCCAGAAATTCAACACATTCAGGGATTAGCAGGTGTTCCAGAGCGCTGCAGCCGCAAAATGCGCTTTTTCCCACTGACAAAAGGTTTTTCGGCAGCTTCAGCCGGCGTATGGCACAGCAGCCCATAAAGGCATGGGACTCTAATTTTCTTAACGCACTTTGTTCTTCGAAGCCTATATCATAAAGTTTTACACAATCTTTGAATGCAGCCTGCCCAATTAGTTTAAGAGAGCTTGGAAAGTGAATTTTTTGTAAAGCCGTGCACCCCTCAAAAGTAGATTCCCCGATCTCTGTTATTTTACAGAAAGCTATGTCCACATGAGCTAAACTTTCGCACTGGAAAAAAGCAAAAGCTCCAATGATTTGGAGGGAAGCCGGAAATATTATTTTGGTCAGATTACGACAGCCATAAAAAAAACCGCGTTCAATTTCTGTCACTCCTTCCGGTACAAAGACCTCTTGAAGATGAAGATTATTTCTAAAGCCTCCCGGAGGCAGCCTGCTCCATTCTAAAAAACTGAAAGTACGGCTTTTGGCCTGTAATACCTTTGTTATTCCTTCAAATCTCCCAGACATCTGAACCTTTTCATCATCAATCTCTTTTGTCATCATTTCCCTTGGGCAGGAAATACCCTTTTCTTCTGTACTTACATAGCCATATACCCGGCAGCCTTCTTGAAAAGAAACAGCATGCCGCGCAATAGCGGATTTAATAAAACCAGGACGGCCAATAGCGGAATTTTTTTCAACGGATAGCTCTCCCTGGGTGAATGCAGTTCCCATAATAACCACATCGCTTCCAATTTCGATATTTCTCTCCGCAAAAAGATTTCCAATGATTTTTGCACCGTTGCAGATTCGTATAGATTTCTGCGACCGTATACTGCCTTTGACAACTAATCCTTCCAATACCGTCAGATTATGCTTTGTAATAATCCCCCCCAAAAGAACTCCTTCTTCATCCGTATGTTCTTTAGTAACATACCTTAAATCCCAATGAATATCACTATACTTGTCATCAGGCTGATCCCAAAATGCATAATGAAGTTCTGGGTAATATTTAGTCCCGGCTTGTTTTCCAAAATAAATAACAGGTGCATATAATCTGCGAAATATGCAATTAACCCCTAGCCGAATCTCCGATCCGCTGCTGATACTGATACCTAAATCACTATCATCAAATACCGTAATAATTCCATCGGCATCTATCCACCGAAGTATCTTTGCATGATTACCAATTGTAATATTCTTCTTACAATATACGGCTCTTATCAGTTCCACATCCATTAAACAGACATTTTGGCATGCGTATATTTCCTTTTCAAAATTTACCCCTTTTGAAGAAGGTATAAAATCTTTATTTTCTGCATAAATTATACTATAACACTTCTTTGGGTACTCCGACTCGTAATCAGCCTCAATGACAGTTTCTTCACGTGAAAGTTTCAGCTTTCCGCCGCCATCGTAGTTTTTCCAGCCTTTCTCAAAAATATCTGCAAAAGAACTGCCAAAATAGCGGGGATTTCTGACCCGAACCTGATTAATATGAAAAGAATCATTTTGACCGCTGTCAATCGATTTAATGAAGCTCATAATCAGTGGATATAAAAGCATAAACACAAAAGCAAAGATTATTACTGTTCTAATCTGAGTCTGTATCAAATTATTTCATCTCTTTTCTTCAGAATTATTAAATCTCAAAGTTTTATCCCAAGAAACCTTGCGCTGTGTCATACGGTCGAGAACCGCATCCAAGAAACCGAGGCTTATATTCCATAAATAAAAATAGAACATCATACCCATCATCGGCATCACGCGGATATTCTTTCTTATGCCATCCACTTGCAGTGCGGAGCCTATTTCATAAAACGGAGCAAAATTACCATAGTTGGTGTATGCCGCCAAAAAGAATGCGAACCACCATCCGGCCAGTATAGTCATTTTTCCAAGCAGGAATAAGGCCATCGAGACAATGATACCAAGCGCCAGGATAAAAGGTGTTGCATAAATTCCTAAAAGCATCAAACCATCAAACTTTTCCATAAAAGTCATATGCTTTGACAAAATGACAGGTATAAAGTACCGGAACATGACACTATTATGCCCCCTGGACCAGCGCCGTATCTGGCGGCTGCGCACGGACCATGTCTCCGGTGACTGCTCATAACATTCTGCTGCGTTGGCATACAGAACCTTGTATCCGTTACAGTACAGCCGGTAGGTCAATTCCGTATCCTCTGCCAGTACCCGGGTATTAAAACCTCCAAAGCTTAGCATTAAGTCTTTGCGATATCCGCCCACAGTGCCTCCATACTGGGGAATCAGCCGCAAATTATACCGAGCCTGCTGATCTGCCTGATACCCACCTGCACGTTCCAGATATATGAGCTTTGTCAAAATATTCTTATCTGCATTATAGGGGACAACCCGTCCCATTACCGCTCCCGCTTCAGGGTCTAAAAATGCTGAGGCTAGATGCTTTATGAGGCCTTTTGCCGGCTTATAATCAGCATCAAATACAATAATAATTTCTCCCTGCGCAATTTTCATCGCTTCATTTAATCCGGCCGGCTTTCCTCGCTCGCCGGAGCTTCTATGTAATGGACGTATAAATGGATATTTTCTGCTGTATTCATCCAACAATAACGGTGTCGCATCCACAGAGCAGTCATTAATAGGTATGATTTCTAATTTATCCCTGTCATATTCGCATTGCAATAATGCTTCCATAACATCGCAAAGCACCTGTTCTTCGTTATACATCGGAATCAGCACGCTGACAGAGGGCATATCATCATCGTAAATATCATGATAATACATACGCTGGTGCTTAAACAGTCTGTTAATTGAAAACAGAGCATGACGAACCATATAAAGGAGCATAACAATAATCACAAAACCCATATAAATTTTCAGTATTAATACCATTGCCAGACCTCCCCATCTCCCTTGCCAATACTTACTATTGCTTTATCAATAAAATCACTATAAAAATGGACAATGTAAAGAAGATCGAAAAATGGACTCAGCGTAAAAAATATCGTCGCCATGTAAAGGACTGAGGCAGCATATATCATATACACAAAAGTTATATAGCGGAATACACCATAAACTAAAGCGTATGCCAAAACCTTGAAATATGTAAAGCAACGCAGCGAGAGCTTTGCATTGCTGATTAATCCTACGGAAAATATGCCTATGGACATCACACAAAACCATATTCCTATTTGCATTTTCAGGTAATACTCTGAATATTCGGCAGCGCTATATGGAAAGTAATCAGGCGAAAATATAAAATAAATACAATTAGCCAAATGAATCAAAAGAGCTATAAATACAAAAATAGCTAATGGTAACTGCCTTCGGACTCCATAGACACATATCCAAAGTAATAATAGTGAAGCGATAATATTAATAATTGTAAATTCAAAATCGGGAATACGTGTTGGTAGTTCCAAATAATACATATTGCCTATAAATGAAATCAATCCACTCTCTTTAATTACTGTTCCCGGAACCACATTAGAAATGCAGAAAGATGTAAGACGCACAATAAACAACGTAATTTGGGGATAGTAAAACAGGAGAAGTAGACAGCAGGGAAGAAAGCAAATAGTAAAAAAAGCTGCTTGTTTTTTTAAATTGAAGATCAGGCTCCTGTAAGTACGGGGATAATATATCCTTGCCTTGCGTTTATAATTTGTATCTTGTTTCTTGTTATTCACTTTCATAGGCATTTCTTTAAATTATTTACATTCTTTATATTTTTATTGATCATTGGTCTATATGTATCATACACAGCCTGTATATCCGTGAGCTTTTTTTCAATTTCCCCAAGCATTTCTTGTATACTAAGCAGTCCTTCTGCTTCCCTGCGGCCAATTCCCAGGCGGATCTGGTCTGCCTGCTGCTCTGCCTCCGAAATAATTTTCTCCATTTTCAGGCTGCTTTCTTTTTCGGCAGATTTTAGTATCTGTTTGGCTTTCCTATGCATTTCTTCAATTTCACTTTGTAAAATCTTAAGTCTTGTATATTCTTCATTTTGAATAAGTAATTGTTTGTATGCTTTTTGAGCTGCCTCTTTAATTGCCTCCATCAGGAAGTCTACCTGCTCGGTATCATAACCCATCCGACAGATGTCAAACCTGCCATTTTCAATTAAATTAATTAAAGTTCTTATTTATTCCACCTCCATTATTACTAAAGTATAAAATATGATTACTCAACTAATGATGTATACCATAATGTCGTATCACTGGTAAAAACTAGAATGTATTATCAATATAACACATTTTATTTTTTAGTTAAATCACAAAATACCAGAATTATTGACACTTCTCGCGCCCCTCCATGTCAATAAATTCCTAATTTTGGTAAATATAGGCTAATGCGTTTAGTACACTGTCAATTGAGGGTATTGTATCAACTATTATCTTTGAGCGCTCTGACGTTTTGCTGATGATTAGACTATATCATATTGTTATAAATAATGTTTAATATGTCTGCGAATTTACATTATATGACCACGGATGATCTATTTTTCTATTATTGCCAGTTATAGACCAGCCGAATACCTCCATTGACAATATCGCAGTAAATCAGCAACGGGTAATCGTATATTAGATTGACGAATGGAGAAAACTAAAATAAAATGTAAGCAAAGGAGCCCGAAAGATGAATTCAATAAAATCAAAATCAGACAATCATTTACTTAAATATTCAGTCGTTTTCAGTTTCATTTTATCAATAACGGCAATCATCATTGGATTTATAACTGCTTCTCAAGTGATTCTTTTTGATGGAATTTTTACTTTAATAGGTATTGTATTAACCTTTCTATCTATAGTATCTGTTAAGTTTATTAAAAAGAAAGATTTTAAAAATTATCCTTTTGGCAAGGAAGCTTTTGAACCATTTATTGTTATTACCGAATACTGTATCATATTATTAGTTTCTATTTCAAATATGGTTAGCGCAATTCAGGTTATCCTCGCTGGAGGAACTGACATGGATATTAATTCTGGGATTATCTACGGTCTTCTTTCCTCTATACTCTGTTTTACCGCTTACAGGGTTCTTAAATATACTGCCAAACGAAATGCTACAGCAATTGAGAAAATTGAAGTGGAACAATGGAAATATAGCTTTCTATTCAGTATCGCAATGCTTATTGGTTTTTGTACTGCCTGGATATTATCGCAAACCCGCCTGATTTCCTATGTGATTTACGTGGATCCGGTATTGGCCATTTTGATTACATTGCTTTTTATTAGAACCTCTCTCTCTTCCATTTACAAAAACATAAAGGAGCTGCTGTATGCAGCTCCTTCACCAGAATTAACCTCATTAATTGAAGAGAAAATAAACTATATCAACCACAGCTACCATTTCTCAAATACAGTTCTGCGGATAGGCAAGGTCGGACAGGAGCTCATCATTGAAATCGATTATATCATTGAGGAAAACTCTGAACTTGACTCAATTCGCAAGCAAGACAAGCTGAGGACGGAATTAAACCGTACCTTGTCGGAAATCCCTTATAAAAAATGGCTGAGTGTGACCTTTACCGGAGATATTAAATGGGCGGAGTAATCTCTTTAAAGAAACTCTTTCCGTCAATATCTCCTGACAATCCAAAGGCTTCCACGATTGTTGCCGCAATGTCTGCAAATGATTCTCTTGTTCCAATAGAGTTGCCCTGTTTAATGGCTTCCCCATAAGCCAGCACCGGTACCCGCTCCCTCGTATGGTCCGTCCCCGGAAATCCCGGATCACAGCCATGGTCGGCAGTTATCATAAGCATATCGTTTGATCTCATTTTCTTCATTAATTCACCCAGCTGCCTGTCAAAGACTGTTGCCGCCCTGGCATATCCGTCAATATTATTCCGATGTCCATAAACCATATCAAAGTCCACAAGATTGACAAAGCACAATCCTTTAAAATCCTTGTCCATAAAATCTATGGTCTTATCCATGCCATCTTCATTACTCTTAATGTAAGTATGCTCCTGAATCCCTTTTCCTGCAAAAATATCATAGATTTTACCTACACCGATTGTATCATAACCATTCTCACATAAAACATCCAGCATTGTTGTTTTGGGAGGCAGTAAAGAAAAATCATGTCTATTGGAGGTTCTATGATAATCAGGATATTCTCCTATAAAAGGACGGGCAATAACGCGGCCTACGCCATGCTCACCCTGTAATATTTCCCTGGCTATTTTACAATATTCATATAATGTATCAATGGGTACCACTTCTTCATGAGCAGCAATCTGAAATACACTGTCAGCCGAAGTATAGACAATCAAATCACCACTTTCGACATGCTGCCTCCCAAAATCTCTGATAACATCTGTTCCCGAATATGGCTTATTGCAGAAAATCCCTCTTCCTGTTCGCTCCTTAAATTCATCAAGGATCCCCTTTGGAAATCCATTAGGATATGCAGGAAGCGGTTTCGGAGATATAACTCCTGCAATTTCCCAGTGACCGATGGTTGTATCCTTTCCCATCGATGCTTCTGTTAATCTGCCATAAGACCCAGCCACATTCCTGGCGTCTGCCATATAATCAACGCCTTGAATATTAAATAATCCAAGATGCTCCATATTAGGCGTATGATACTCAGGCGATCTACAAATAGTTGCTAATGTATTACTCCCTGTATCATTAAACAACTCTGCATCCGGTGCCATACCAATTCCAAAACTATCCAATACAATTAAAAATATTCGGTTTATTTCCATACATATAACTTCCTCTCTATTAGTGTTATAGATTATATAAGTCAATAATATTAATCATAAGGACATCATTTAGACTGTAGATCTTCATTTAAAACGGCAGCACCGCCATGCACGTAAATGTTGCTAGCGGCATCATTACCGACAGTGGGAAGTCCATTCAGCAATAATGCCATTGTAATGCTCCTGTCCAGATAATAATATGTTTTAGAAGGTAAACAATGATTATACAACATGCAAAAGAATATTTAATTCTCTGATATAATCAATCCATTCTTTAGAAATTCCGGAATCGGTAATGATCATATCAAAATCTTCAAGTTCGGCAAACCAGGCAGACTTAACAACTGAAAACTTACTGGAATCAGCCATGAGGATTTTCTTAACAGAGGAACTAAAAATAGCTTGTTTTGTCGCAATTTCATAATTATTTGCACATGTTACACCAAGTGACTTATGTATACCAGCCGCAGATATAAAGACTTTAGTAGCCCGGGTACGGTTAATCAGTGAGAGCCCTTCCTTGCTTTCAAACATTTGAGTATTGGGGTGGTAATATCCGCCGGAGAAAATAAGATTAATATTTGGCTTTTCTAATAGTATATTCAATATATTATGATTGTAACAAAGAACCGTTATATCCAGATCAGGGTTTAAAGACCCGGCAAGAGGTTCGGTGGTGGATCCGGTATCTATTATAAGGATATCATCATTTTCTACCAGAGTTGCTGCAAATGCACCGATACGCGCCTTTTCTTCATTATGTGAACCCTTAGCATCATGAAGATGATAATTATCTGTAAGATTTAAAGCAGTACTGCCGGTATAGATAACTGCACCATAAAGGGTAGTTACATAGCCTTTACTTTTTAAGACTTCAATATCTCTGCGGATAGTCATCTCGGAAACTTCTAATTGTGAAGCCAATTCTTTAACAGAAATACTATTTTTTGATTTAATTATTTCCAGGAGTTGGTTTATACGTTCATATTTTTTCTTCATAGGAAACCTCTTAATGGTTCAATTTGTTATTTCATGTTAGTATTGTAGCAGTTTATTTTGTGGTATGCAATGATATTTTACTATTCCCTTCTGATTTGCAGATTATTCACTTCTTGGCATTATGCATTATGTTTCCTTGTTAAAAGCAACTGAACATTACGGATTAAGACTATAGCCTACTACGCAATTAAGCACCGGATCGAAAAAAATGTATAATGTAGAAGCTGTAGCTGAAGCGAGTGAAACATTAAAACTTAAAATAAAATAACTATCATAATATATTGCCGATGAATCAATAAGGTGAATCCAAACATCATCGTATTGTGCCTCCTCATCATAGGTGGGAGGAGATGCCAGGAAAGTTAAATACGTGGCAAAAAAACGATTAATGGGGTTTGCATCAAGAGGTGTTATGATACAAAGCTCCTCGATACAAAGCTCATCATTTGTCTGATAATCGCCGACATATAAATCATTGGAATAAAAATAAGTAGAATGATCCATATAATACCATTCGGTGATATGTTTGATAGAATTCATTAAATTTTCATTTGCAATATTAATTTCTTCCTTCGCAATATACTCTTCATCTTCATATGAGCATCTTAAATATTCAAGAATGTCATAATTAAAAACAGCATTTACATTACATCTCCGGCCATAAATATCCATATAAGTATAGTCTTGTATATAATACATAAGATCAGTACTCTGCTTCACATATAATTTACTGGAGAATTCGTAAATATCATTAGGAATAAACTCCGGGAATAGTTCCTCAATATGTTTGACCAATAAGCCTGAAACAGTGTATGTAGTCCCTTCTAATCCCGGGTTCTGTATCCCGGTGCAGGTATCCTCATCATATTCATTCCATGGATAGATGTTGAGTTCATCAGTTGCATTTATATATCGGAACCTTCCCACATCTGAATTTTCATGTGCCTTGATTTCATCTTTATAAGCCGGCAGAAAATTTTCAATTGAAAGTGACCCGGTTACAAGGGCAAAGACAAGTATTGATGTCAGTATAATATTTATTATTCTACGGTTCATCCTGATACCTCCTTCCTGTCTTTGGGAAGAGCTATAGAAACTGTGGTGCCGCCCTTTGACGGGGAAATGATTTGTATAGTACCATTATGCCGTTCTATGATTTCCTTGCACAGAGCAAGTCCTAGGCCTAAGTTGATGCCGCCCTTTTGTTTGGTGCGTGAAGGATTATTTGTATAAAATAAGTCCGTTGCATTTTCAATTTCCTCCTTTGTCATTCCAATACCTTCGTCAGAAATCTCAAAGAATACATATTTATTATCACTCCTTAAGATTACAGAGATGTTCTGTTCTGATTTTGAAGCTTTTACGGCATTATCAATTAAATTGTAAAGTAGGGATTTAAAAAGTTCTGTATTAGCATAAAAGATAATCCCTTTCTGGACTTTGCTAAAAATTTGCAGATGCTTTTCAAGAAGCAGCGGTTGTACTACAACGCATACTTCAGATATAAATTCCTTTGCATCGATTTGGTGTAGATCCAATGGGGAATTACCTGCACTGCAAAGCTCTAGTAACTTGCCGGATAGATTTCTCAAGCGTTTAGTTTCGTCAACTATTATACTAGAGAATTCTTCCCTCTCTTTATCACTGATTTTACGTTTTATTCGTAAAATATCTGCAAATCCTAAAATAGAGGTGAGTGGTGTCTTCATTTCGTGTGCCAGACTGTCAATAAAGCGTTTGCGTCCGTCCGCAATGCGCTGGATTTCCTGCACGTTATTTTCTATAGAAGCTGCCATTATGTTGATGTTTCTTGAGAGTTCACGAAACTCCTGACTCCCTGACTCTTTCGCTCGCAATGTATAATTTCCTTTGGCAATTTGATTGATAGAAAGATTGATTTTTGATAAAGGGCGCAGCAAATAAAAAATAAACAGCAGCATGATGGTTGCCAAAATACCTGCAGAAGCAAAGCTTACGATTTGGACAAACCGCAGTTGTTCATCATACTGTGAGTAAATTTGTGTTACATCTGCTACCGTAAACAGAATATAATCATTACCTTCCAAAATCAAATGAGAACCTATCAGGATAAAAGTCCTGTACTCATAGTCAACAATTACAGAAATGGGCTGATTACCATTAAAAACTTGTTTGAGGAAATCGGGATTATTCAATAAGATATCTGTTTTATAACTGGTAACAGGCCTACACTCATAGTAAAATATCATATGAACTCTGTTATTACTGCTTTTCGCTGCAATTTCATTAAGAACATTATCAATTTCTTTTGTTGAAAGCAGAATTTTTGACTGCTTTAGTCTTTCATAAAGTATCTGTCCGGAGACCGTCGCAGACATAGTATCATGATATACCAGAGCCTGGTTTGTCTCTCTTTTTACAGTGGCGGAAAAGCTGTTTATTAAGATGGTATATGCGACAATTTCCACTGCCAGAATCATAAAGGTTAAAGAAAATAAGAATACCTTAAGCCACAATTTCATAATTATGACCATTCCTTTCTGTCCGAAATTATCATCATTCAGTGCTCTTATTAAGCCGGTATCCAAGCTTAGGTATCGAAGTCAGTTTGCCCTGCAGTCCCACTTTTCTGCGTACCTGCTGTACATGCGTATCTACTGTACGACTTTCTCCCTGATAGGTAAAACCCCATATTGCTGCAAGTAGTCTCTCTCTGGTTAGAGCAATATCGGTGTTTTTTATGAAGAAAACCAGTAAATCAAATTCCTTTGGTGTCAGTGCTATATTTTCGCCATTCTTTTTAACCGTGTGTTTTTCAATGTTCACGGTGATATCTTCATAGATCAGGATATTTTTACCTTTATTCCTCCGCCTGAGTACAACGTCAATCCTTGCCAGCAGTTCCACCGCCTCAAAAGGCTTTACAATGTAATCCTCTGCACCAAGGCGCAGTCCTTTTACTTTATCTGAAACATCCTGCAATGCACTTAGGAATATAGTGGGGATATTTCGGTTCCTGACCTTCTGGATTAATGAGAATCCATCTACGCCGGGCAGCATGATATCAAGAAGAATAAGGTCATAATGCTTTTCCATTATCATTTCTACCGCCTTGCTGCCATCATTACAAACAGTTGTTTTATAATCTACTATAGAAATGGCGGCCTCTATCATTTTGGCTATATTTTTATCATCTTCAACTATCAAAATATGAATCATTTTTTCACGCTTCAATCATTATGCTTTAAAGACATTTTAACACAGCTGAAAGTAACTGTATATTTTATTCACTTATTTTTTGCAAAAAAATTGCATTTCTTTAAGATATTTTAGAGAGAAGTGCGTTATAATATTTGATAGAGTTAATAGACAGATAATACAAGAGAGTAAGGGTGAAGTAATAATGTGTGGATTTGTAGGATTTATAGATAGTACTCCTATAATGGAAAAACCTGAAATATTAAAGAAAATGACAGACACTATAAAGCACCGTGGGCCTGATGATACAGATTACTATATGGATGAAATGATATCTCTCGGATTTTGCAGGCTTAGTATAATTGACCTTGAAGGCGGCAGACAGCCTATCATCAACGAAGATGGATCAAAGGTTCTGATATTTAACGGGGAAATATACAATTACCTTTCCTTGCGGGAGGATTTGATAAAGAAAGGGCATATGTTTAAGACAGCGGCAGACTCAGAAGTCGTCCTGCATGGATATGAGGAATATGGTTCTGAGTTTTTGTATAAATTGCGTGGTATGTTTGCATTTATTATTTGGGATAAATCAAATTCAGAGCTTTTTGGGGCAAGGGACTTTTTTGGAATAAAGCCCCTTTACTATGCCGAAATGGGTGATACTTTTTTATTTGGATCAGAGATAAAGAGTTTTATTCCCCACCCCGATTTTGAAAGAGTGCTAAATAGAAATGCGCTGGAAAACTATCTCTCTTTTCAATATTCACCGGGGCATGAAACTTTTTTTGAGAATGTATATAAAATAGAGCCTGCGCATTATTTTTCTTATAAAGCGGGAAAAATTGAGATAAAGCGATACTGGCTGCCGGAATTTCATGCAGATGAAAGAAGGTCACTTGAAGACTGGTCAAATGAAATTGAGAATATGTTCAATGATTCTGTCAAAGCACACAAGGTCAGTGATGTGGAAGTTGGCGCTTTTTTGTCAAGTGGAGTGGATTCCAGCTATGTTGCGTGTTCTGCAAATGTAAACAAAACATATACCGTAGGTTTTGATAAAGGCAATAAGTATAATGAGATAAGCTATGCACAGGAATTCTCTAAGCTTATCGGAGTTCAGAACAAGAGCAAAGTAATAAGTGCAGAAGAATTTTTTAATGTGATACCTAAAATCCAATATCATATGGATGAACCTTTGGCAGATCCTGCTGCAGTAGCCCTGTATTTTGTCTGTAAACTGGCGTCGGCTGATGTAAAGGTGGTCTTGTCGGGAGAAGGGGCAGATGAGATATTTGGGGGTTATAATATTTATCGGGAACCGCTGGAGTATACATGGTATAATGCAATTCCTTTCCCAATAAGAAAGGTGATTGGAAAAGCCGCTTCTTGTTTTCCCCCAAGACGAGGATTAAATTTTTTAGTAAGACGGGGTAAAAAACTAGAGGACTGGTTTATTGGAAACGCATATATATTTAATATAAAGGAAAGAAACAGATTGCTTAAAAAACCTGTGGGAACTCCTGATCCCAGCAGGTTTGTGAAATTGTATTATGATATGATAGGGGATAAGGATCCGGTAACAAAAATGCAGTTTTTAGACATAAATATGTGGCTGGCAGGGGATATACTCCTAAAAGCTGATAAGATGAGTATGGCCAATTCACTGGAACTTAGAGTTCCATTTTTAGATAAGGAAATAATGGGGCTGGCAAGTAAAATACCTTTAAAATACCGTGTCAATAAGGAGAATACGAAATATGCTTTAAGACAGGCAGCTGTGTGCAGGATACCAGACAAATGGTCCCAAAAGAAAAAACTTGGATTTCCTGTTCCCATAAGGATTTGGCTTTTGGAAGAAAAATACTTTCAGAAGGTAAAGAATGAATTTTTATCAGAAGCTTCAAAAGAATTCTTTGATACAGATATACTTCTGAAACTTCTAAATGATCATAAGAAAGGAAAAGCAGATAACAGCAGAAAAATCTGGACGATATATACATTTCTGCTTTGGTATATGGTATATTTTAAAATGGATACTAATTAGGCCCCTCGGTAATTGTATTGCCAAGCATTGTAGTCGTGTGCCATTAGGCACATTACCTACAGGGCATTCCCTGCCCAATACGCGCAGTTTGATTCCCTTTCTCAGCCAGGGACATAGCACTTGCAATAAGGCCTGCTCCTGCGCTTTCAACTTTCTGCTCAAATCTTTCTTTTTCCTTCAAAAAACAGTACATACATTTTCAAATGCAGAAACTACTTTATCATTCATATGAGGGGCTTGAAGCAATCAAATGGATGTTACCGCCATTTGACTTACCTCTTACCTGTAAAAATCAACCCCTTAGCAAAAACCCCTTAACATTTTCTGTGAAGAAGCTATAATGTATATATAAGGAGGAAGCTTTTGTGAAAATTCGAATTGAGGTCATTAATGATCTTCCTGAGGATGAAGTCATTATCAAGTGTGCTGGGGTTGACGCTTCCATACAGAAAATACAGCAATTTATTTTAGAGCAAACGAAAGCGTCATCTACAATGGCCTTTTTCAAAGGAAATGAAGAATATTTCTTTCCATTAGATGATATACTTTTCTTCGAAACAAACGGTGATAAAGTGTATGCTCATACCGCAGATGATGCCTATTCCATTAAATATCGCCTTTATGAATTAGAAGAAATTCTTCCCCGCCAATTTGTCAGAATATCAAAATCTGGTATTCTCAATATCAAGCACATTTATTCAATCCAACGAAATCTCACTGCCTCAAGTTTAATCAGGTTTCGTGGCAGCTACCAACAGGTATATGTATCCAGAGCTTATTTTAAAAACTTACAGCAGCGTTTAGATGAAAGGAGTCAATTATGAAAAATAGAAATTTATTTTGGGGAATCATACTTATTTTAGCCGCAATACTTATAATTACAAACCAACTTGGGACTTTTATATCTATTAACCCATTCCGACTTATCATTACCATCTTTTTAGTGGTTATAATCATTAAAAATATTCCAAGATTGCATTTTACAAACATCCTCCTGCCATTGGCACTACTTTTAATACTTTATAAGAATAGTTTAGGACTCGCAGGCTTAAGTTCCTGGGCAATTTTATTAGCCGGTTGTTTTGCCAGTGCAGGTTTATCTATGATTATTAAGCCCAGAAAACATCAGCAGGATCATTATGAATACAACAATGAGTACTATCAAACAAGTGAAGACATCAATGAAAACATTATCTCCGGCAGCGTCAGCTTTGGTTCTGACACAAAATATCTTTATTCTGACCATTTAGAAAGAGCCGATTTCACCTGTTCTTTTGGCTCCCTGAAAGTGTTCTTTGACCAGGCACGGCTAAGTCCGGGCGGCGCCGAAGTGTTTATAGACGCCTCATTTGCCAGTGTAGAACTTTATATCCCGAAGACCTGGCAGGTCGTTGACCATATCTCGACCAGCCTGGCCAGCGTAAACGGCGGTGGAGGCAGTGAGGATCCTACGGCACCTATTCTTACATTAACAGGTAATATTACATTAAGCAGCGTCCAAATAAAATATATTTAAGCTAAAAATGTTAAAATTCAACCAGTAGTTGTTTGATTCTTCTTCGCCAGGCTGTTAAAATAATCATAATCCGGTTATTATAGAAAGGAGGGACGCATACTTGCCCTCACAAAATATTGGCCAATATTTGCAAAAAGTACGTAAATCGAAGCTTATGACCCAGGCAGAGGTGGCAAAGCAGTTGAATGTATCCCCTCAGGCTGTTTCAAAATGGGAATGTAATGATTCCATGCCAGATATAGCTCTTTTGCCTGAAATAGCAAAGCTGTACAACGTTGGAATCGATGATATCTTAAACCCTAAAGATACCAATGGAACACTTGATAATATAAACTATCATAAAATCATCAGTGAAATGAACACTATGATAGATAACCAGGTATTTCAAAAATTACTACAGGAATTTCAAACAGCCAGCTCCATCAAAGACCTGAGCGTTCCCCTTGAGATCTTTATGTTCTTAAATAACCGGCAAAAGGAACAACTATTTACACGCCTGTTTGAAATAAAGGATTATGGAATCATTATTGCTGATATCACTCCTTACACCAACATGGCACAACGGACATTGATTCTTAAGCAGCTTTTAAATGATCATCAATTTTCATTTCTGGAGGAGATGCTCCCTTTCCTGAATCATGAACATAAAGATATAATTATCAACTATGCAATCGAAAACCACCTGGAATATGATATTATTGAAAACTATATTGTATTCTTAGACAGCAAACAGCGTGAAACTATACAGCGCTGGTATACCCTGAACACTGAGCATTCTCAATAGACATTGAGTAAGGAGGAATTATAATGAATCAAGAAAAGTTGAAAGTTTTAGAAATGCTGGAGAAAGGAACCATTTCAGCTGAAGAGGCATTACGCCTGATTGAATTATTGCAGAAGGGTGAAGACCCTTTAAAAGAAGATGAAACGGCTGAGAAAATTGCAGAAGCAGACTGCGATGTCATCAACGATGAAGGCTGCAATAAGGAAAAGGAAACTCATAAAGAATATAAGCATCATGATCCAGCCTTAGATTTTACCTGGATTAATGACTTAAAAAACAACATTATCGATTCTGCAATCAATATTTCCCGCTATGTCGGCTCACAAACTTATAATGCCTTTGGCTTCGGCAGGCCGGATCAGTTCTACTCTACTTCCTATGAAAATATAGAGAACTTAAAGTCATTAAAGCTCATCGGGAAAAATGACAGAGTTGAGGTTGTCGGCCATCAGGAAGACAGTATTAAAATTGAGGCCAGGTATAAATCAAAAGGAGATTTTGATTTAAGAATCGAATTTGAAGATGATGATGGTGCCTATAAATTAAACTATGATTATAATGCTGTCCATTCTATGGGCTTATGCATCAAGGTTCCCGAACGGCAAATACCCTATTTAAGTGTAGATAATAAAAATGCAGAAATCATATTAAAACGGGTAAATGCAGAAAAAGCCGATTTGACAACTAAAAATGCCACAATTGAATTAGATACCGTAACCGGTGGTGATTTAACAGCCGAAACAAAAAATGCACGTATTTATGTATATGATATTTCCGTTTCAAAAATCAGCCTTAAGACCGACAATGCAGTTATTTCCGTAAAATCAGCCAATGCTGACTTTGCAAAGTTATTGACAGCCAACGCGCCGATTAACTTAGACGGTATTAATATCCGTGAAATTTATGCCAAAACGTCCAATGCCGGCATGTTTTTCCGTAATTTCTATAATGATGAGAGAAAAAACTATTCATTATACAATCTGGAAGCCTATACAAGCAATGGCGCTTTAACGGTAGAATTACCGCTGTCATTTGAAATTCCATGTAAGCTGAATGCCTCTACCACTCTGGGGCATATACAGACGAATGTAGAAAACTTAGAATATCTTGTGGACAGCAGAGATTTTGTGAAAGCAAAATCCAAGGATTATGATATTGCAGAAAGTAAAATAAACATCACGTTGCAGACTTCAAACAGTAACATCAATATTCGCAGCATGGGCTAATCATAAAAGACCATACATTACCAGGCAGCAAAAGCCTGATAATGTATGGTCTTTTTTCTTTAACATAAGAGTCCTCTCTATCTTCCCTTGACAATTCTAGTAACACCAGTACAGCTATTTATTGATATCTCTTATGATACCGCAGGAACTGCAGTAAATGGTTGACTGCCTGCTCCAAATCTTCTCTGGTAACCCTCCCGGATTCATAACCCGAAAGAATCTGACGTATCACAGGCGGTCCTCCCGGCATAACGATATCATTACCTGCATGGACAGCATCTGCGCCATCGACAAAATAATCCATATCTCCCCAATCCGTAACAACAATACCATCAAAACCCCATTCTTCTCGTAATATACCTTTACACAACTCTTCATTCCCTGCAGAAAAAACGCCATTTATCTTATTAAAAGATGTCATGATACTTCTTATTTTAGTACCACGTACCATGATTTCAAAAGGCTTTAAATACAATTCTCGGGCAGCTCTTTCCGTAACAATGGAATCCACCGCATCATACTTCAGCTTTTCTTTTCCTCTCCGGTATGTCTCCTGCTCATTGAGTGCAAAATGTTTCGGACATACGGATACGCTGTGGTTTTCCTGAACCCCTAATGCTACATGCAGGCCACAAAGCCCTGTTAAAACGGGGTCTTCCGAATAATATTCAAAATTACGCCCGCCAAGTGGATTCCTGTGTAAATTAACCGCCGGTGCCAGCCAGCAGTCCACCTGCTGGCTTTCTGCTTCAGCACCTGCGGCATCACCAAAAGCATGAAGTAATTCCATATCGAAGGAACAGGCCATTATCATTTGTGTCGGCCACGCTGTAAGACCTGTACCGGCAGGCCCATCTTTATAAAAAATTGAATCAATTCCTTTTTCTTTGATGGCCGGAGATACATATCCCAATGCTCCCACCGGATGGCTACTGGTGGTAACAGGGCTTCCTTCTTCATTATAGATAGTCGGAGATCCTTCACCGGAAATCAATGCAAAAGGTGTTCCAGGTCCATATCCTACACTTAATGCTGCTAATTCTTCTAATGAAAACACATCCATACCCGATAGCTTTTGGTAGTTCCTCTGTGAGGATTCTTTCATCGTAATATCGTTGTCAGTAATCAGCAGGTATTCCTTCCCGGGGACATTCAGGCCGTTATCCGCAATAGCCATGCTGTCATTTTGTTTTAAGAAGTCAATTTTTCCTTGATTACATGGTTGTAATACAAGCCTGTTTCTGACCTTTTTTGTTACCAGATTTTGTTCTACCCTGAGAACACCTGCCACTCTTGTCTGCCTGGATGAGTTTCCCACACGTATCACATATGTTCCCGCCTCTATGACATAAGATGCTGTCTTTTCATCATAACATGCTAATTCTTCCATTTGTAAGGCAAGCTTTAGCTTCTGCTCCTCTCCTTTTTTCAGCATCTTCGTCTTCCGGCAATCTTTAAACTCCTGATATGGCCGCTCTGTGGCAGTTCCCTGAGGAGATAAATAGATTTGCACTACTTCTTTCCCCTGGAATTTAGATATATTTTTGACGCTGACCGGAACAATAATTTCTCCATTTTCCTTATATGGCTTTTCTGTTTCTATGCTGAAACTGGCATAAGATAGTCCAAATCCAAATGGAAACTGAACCTCTTTTTTAAATGTATCAAAATATCGGTACCCCATATAGATGTCTTCCTGATAAACTGTTACCAGGCTTTTTTCAACCCCCTCACTACCGTTTTCTTCTGCATCCAAACCATAATCTTTATATTCCAGCAAATGCTGTGGGTTAACTTTATCCCAGCTAAAGTGTTTTGCACTGGGATAATCCTCATAAGCCTTTGCAATGGTAAAGGCGAGCTTTCCTGAAGGAGATACGCTGCCTGTCAAAATATCGGCAAGTGCCGCTGCTCCCTGTTCCCCCGGTAAACCGACAAAAAGAATTGCTTTGAGTGAATTAAATTCTTCCGTCCAGCTCAAATCCACAACACCATTTGCGTTGATAACTACAATAACATGAGCAAAATCACGGCATATTTTTTCAGCCAATTCTTTCTCCTGACTGGTCAAATAATAGTCATTATCTACATGTCTATCACATTCTTCTCCGCCGGAATTTCGCCCAATCACAAGCAAAGCCGTATCCGTACTTTCGGCAGCCTGATGGCATAGTTCATCTGAAACTGCAAATTCTTCTGCCGATGCCTGATAAGTCCCGAAAATTTCATACATATATCCTGAATTGACAAGAGATTTTATGTTAGAAAAATCAAATCCGTATTGCCCCTGCAACTTTTGCATCTGCTGCCATTGATCCAACTTGGCCATCTGAAGCTGATTTTTATAATACTCAAGTAATTGCGGAACGGGCTTTAATCCAGCCTTACCACATTCATCAATGATCTGAGTAATATTCCCAGTTGTAACTGCCCCGGAACCATTTCCCCCGATAAGCAGCTCTAATTGTGTCCTTCCAAAAAAAGCTATTTCCTTATCCTTTTCCAATGGCAGAACATTTTCGTAATTTTTTAGTAATACCATCGACTCCTCTGCTATCATCCTTGCCAACTGCTTATATTTACGCTCTTCCATGTCAACCTCCCGTAATAACCAAAGCAGATATTAACTGCGCCTTTTTCCTAATTCTTCCTTAACCTGGGGCATCACTTTATCAATATTGTAAGCAAGGGTAAGCAAGAACATTAATACAAAAAGAACTAATGGAATAATATTGTATAAGGCAATAATGGACATATTTGTCGTAGATGACTGCGTTTGTATCAATCCGTTATAACCCGCAATACCCATGATTAAACCTACCATTGCAGAGGCAAGCCCACTTCCTAATTTAGACATGAAAGAGGTAACAGAAGACATCATTCCCTCTACACGCACATGCGTTTTCCATTCGCCAAAATCCATACATTCTATCAGGTAAATATTAATCATCGCACTTATCGGAACAATTCCCAGTGTCGCAGAAAGAGAGCCGATCATCAGTGTTATGATATTAGTTCCTCCAATGGTTCTTATTAACATACCAACCACAGAAATTAAGGTTCCCCACCTCAGTATACCTGTCGTCCCAAGTTTCTGGGACAGCTTAGGAAAGAATAACAGCAGCAGGGGAGTGGCCAGAGAGGTCATAGATACGAGAGACATCAGTCCGATATCTCCCACAATATATTTGAAATAGTAAGTCCCTACTGCCGTTCCAATCCCATTGAATATATTGACGATAAAAATCATTGCCGCCAGCATAAAGATATATTTATTCTTTGCAAGTGCTTTTATTCCTTCTTTGAATCCCAACGATTCTTTGGCTGCAGCCTCATCTTTATTCGTATCAATTTCTTTAACGAAAACAAACCGAAGCATACCAATCAATGATAACGGAACCGCAAATGTCAGGGCAATGGTGGTCCAGCCTGCCTTGGCTGCACCTGTGGTTGCTATTACCTGTGGTAGGAGAATGGCTATAATACTACTTGCCAGCATCAAGATAACACCATTAACAGACATGACCTTTACACGATTTTGTGGGCTTCGGACGCTCCTGGCAAGATAAACGGCATCGGATCCGTTTAAAAAAGTGGCGCAGATTGAATTAATTAATGTATAAAGAATAAATACCATGACCGCCTGGCTGTTCTGGGCCATATCTGGAATAGAAAAAATAAGTACAGTAAAAATCCATGCAAAAACAATACTGATTTCATAGGGTCTTGCCTTCCCAAACCTGGTATTTGTCTTATCTATGATAAAACCAACGACCAGATCCGTTACGCCGTCGAATAATTTTGAAACTAATAGTAAAGTTCCCACTAAACCGGCACTCATACCCAGCATATCAGTACAATAGAATGTCAGGTATCCCAATAAGATAAAGTTAAATGCAATAGCTACTGCTCTGGTTGACCATGCCGGCGCAAACCACCATGGCAGCTTTTCATTTTCAGCCGCAATATTCGTTTGAGTATTTTCTTTCACTTTTACTTTCCTCCAATTTCGTCATGACATCATGATTTCGAAATAAATTCTATAGTTTTATATTTTCTGCGATATTCAATGGGTGTCATTTTATATTCCCTGCGAAAGAGTTCTCCAAAATGACTCTGTGAATTAAAACAAAGATATGCCGAAATATCTGCGATACGGTCCTCTGAATACTTCAATAAGTTGGACGCGGCCTCCATACGTTTTTTAATAATATAATCTTTAATGGTTATCCCCGTCTGCTCTGAAAACTTTCTGGAGAGATAGGTACGGTTCATACCCAATTTCCGGGCAATATCTTCTACTTTTATTGGATGGTGATAATTTTGTACAATATACTCTTTACAGCGCTCTATATAATCCGCATTTCTTTGGGCAGCCAGCAATTTGTTCATTTTCTGGATAAATGCCCTGACTGCCAATCCCATAATCATCTGATATTCTGTGACAGAAGTACAAAGTTCTGTCTTTTGCAGGTATAAATCGCTTAGATTATAAGCCTCTCTGGGAGGCATGCCCCCGTTAATCGCAGCCCTCGTCGCAATTGCTATGGTGCTTACCGTCAGATACTCCATTTGTTTCAAATTTTCCCGTGCCATTTTGCCCATTCCGTCCATATAATCATTGTCAAAAGGCCGATCCATATATCCTAAATCACCTGTGGCAATTGCATGAAGCAGATCACGTTCAAAAGCGTAGGGATTACGTATAAACTCCTGTTTCGTCAGATTCATCTGATATGATTGTGCATCTAATCCGGATACTTCCTGCATCTGCTGATTATTTTGCATAAGTTCAAGCTCTGTATATCGGACGCCAGTCATCAGATAATAGATTAAGGATATTAAATTTATTGTTTTCAATACGTTGACTTTATTAATAAAATAATGGTGTATCTGAACCCCATGCCTGCTTTTATAGGCACCCGTCTGCAGAACATTCAGATAATCATTAGTTCCCGGTCCAATTGTATAGAAAATAGATGTTTTATCTTCGAATGCAATATAATAGACCTGTGCATCCTCCATTAAAATCACAGGCATATTCTGTTTGGACCAACGCTCTCTTAACTCTTTAAGAATCGTTTTATCACTTTCCAACGAATCTAAGCTCTCTGTCCAGGCAGTTGCTTTAAAATGCATTTCGTTTTTTTCATTCCAAGCATAGGTTGATAATCCACAATCAGCAAAAATCCTATTTACAATAAAGGTAATATCCATTCTCCACATCCTTTAGCTGTTCACTATCTTAAGAATTTCCTGCAGCAGTTCATCCGTAAACATTCCGCCACTCATCTCAACCATCTTTCCGATAGGCATATCCATACTAGTCGCCTGCAGGTCAATTCCGATATCCACATTGTTTTCTTCATCATTCAACGCTGCTTTTGCTTCTTCCGGTGTCATGTCGGATGCAGCCAGACCACCCATTACCTGTTCAAGAAGCTTTGCAGCAGCGGGATGTTCCACTATTTCGCACATCACACTTTTCTCTGTAAATACCTTTTTGATTGGTGTTGTGCTTTTAACTGCCACCTGTTTTGACAAACGGATATCTGCACTTGAAGCCCCTATTAAAATCTCATATATTCCATCTTCCACATACCAATCATTAATCTTTGTATTATAATAAGCAAAACTACGTTTATTTAGCTTAAATGTTACGGTCTTGGTCTCACCTGGCAGGCAGGATACTTTTTTAAAGCCTTTTAACTCTTTGATTGGTTTGGAAACCTCACTTTCATTATCGCTGACGTATAACTGTACAATTTCTTTCCCACATCTTTCTCCGGTATTGGTTATGTCAACCATTACAGTTAAGTCTTCCGTATCCTCCATACTTTCCTTGTCCAGCTTCAGGTTGGAATATTTCCAGGAAGTATAGGAAAGCCCATGCCCAAAAGTAAATAATACATCTCGTTTCTTTTTCTCATAATAACGATACCCTACAAAGATTCCTTCTTCATAAACTGCTTTTTCTTTCTGGGGATAATTCAGGCTGCATGGTGTATCCTCCATCTGAACAGGGTACGTCTCCGCTAATTTACCGCATGGGTTTATTTCTCCATAAATAATCTTTATGATTGCTTCAGATACCGCCTGACCCGCCGTATACATCGCAAAGATTGCATCAACCTCGTCAATCCAGGGCATTTCAACAGGGGCACCCGTGAATAAAAGGGCAATCACCGGTTTTCCGCTTTTAGCAAGGCGGTGAATCATATCAATCTGATTATCCGGAAGTGACATCTTTTCCCTGTCATACCCTTCACTTTCCCATCCATAGGGAAGCCCCAGGCAAAGCACCACTTTATCTGCATCCTTTACACATTCCAATGCTTCAGTCACAAAATCTTCATCAATAATATCTTTCTTTAAGCGAAAACCACGGGCAAATGTAAGCTGGACATCTGGTTTTAGTTCCTCATATGCTGTCAAAAGATTCTTTAAGCAGGTAGGATTAATATGACTGCTTCCGCCACCCTGGAATCGAATGTTTTTTGCAAAACCTCCAATTACTGCAATTTTTTCCTTTTCCGAAAGCGGCAGGACTTCTTCATCATTCTTTAATAAAACCGCACTTTCTGCTGCTGCTCTTAATGCAAGCGCATGATGCGCTTTCTGATCATAGGTACTGCCTTCTTTATGGCTTTCTATTCCTTTTTTAACAAGCTTAAGAATCCTTCGTACCGTATCATCTAAAATTTTTTCATCTAGTTCACCATTCTTAACAGCCTGGACGATTTGTTCATTAAATTTTTCACCGCCATAAGGCATACGAATGTCAAATGTTTCCTTCATCCCTTCGATCTGATTATTGGCGGCCCCCCAGTCAGATATTACGACGCCTTCATATCCCCATTCATCACGAAGAATCTCTTTTAATAGATGATGATTTTCGCTGCAATGCTCCCCATTAACCTGGTTATAAGCGGTCATGATGGTCCATGGTTTTGCTTCTTTTATGGCCGTCTCAAAACTTGCCAGATAGATTTCTCTTAAAGCCCTTTCTTCAACAACAGCATCTACCGTAAGCCTTCTGGTTTCCTGGTTGTTCACTGCAAAATGTTTCAAGCTGGTACCAACCCCCTGGCTCTGCACGCCATTGATATGACTTTTCGCCATATTGGATGAAAGAAAAGGATCCTCTGAAAAATATTCAAAATTTCGTCCGCAAAGAGGACTTCTCTTGATATTCGCTCCAGGTCCCAGCAAAACACTTACTTCTTCTGCCTGACATTCCTTACCCAGTGCCTGGCCTATCTCATAAATCAGTTCCTCATCCCAGCTGTTACAGACAGCTGCCGCTGATGGGAAGCAGGTTGCCTCTACGCTGGCATTGATTCCAAGTATATCCGATGTGCCTAATTGCTTCCTTAGGCCATGGGGGCCATCAGTCATCATGACCTCCGGAATGTCCTTCCCTTTAATTTCTTTGGTAAACCAGACTGAGCCACCACTGCAAAGACTAGCTTTCTCTTCTAAAGTAAGTGTCTTTAAAATCTCTTCAACTGCTTTCATATTTTCTTTACCTCCAAAAAATGTTATAGTTTTAAGGTAAAGCTTTTATGAATACTATTATATCAACTTTGTTTCCTTTTTGTCGCTTTTGTTTCTTTATTGTGAGCGGCATATAATTTTTATATAATTTCTATTATTCATCGACTATAAATTAATGTTTTAATCCTGTGTTGTTTGTGCTATATTATAATATAGAATATATTCTTAGAAGGGAGCCATTATCTATGAAATTGAAATCATTGCCTGTTGGAATAGAAGATTTTAAAGATATAATCACTAAAGATTATTATTATGTAGATAAATCACAATTTATTAAAGAATTAATAGATTATAAAGGCTCTGTAAACCTGTTTACCAGACCGCGAAGATTTGGCAAAACTCTGAATTTAAGTATGCTGCAGTATTTTTTTGAACAATCGGATGCGGATAACGCCTCCCTTTTCCAAAATCTAAGTATCATTGATACAGGAGATGCCTATTTATCCCATATGGGTCAATACCCTGTCATTACAATTTCGCTTAAAAGCGGCAAACAGGCTACTGCTGATTTATCCATTACCGGTGTTAAAAAAATCATTTCAGAAGAATTTCGCAGGCACAAAAAAGCCTTGGGAAAGTCATTAACACAAAAAGAACGCATTCAGCAGATGATGGATACCAAGGGGGATATTTCATATTACACCGACGCAATAAGATTTCTGTCAGAATGTCTTTACAATTACTATGAATGCAAAGTAATTATATTAATTGACGAGTATGATGTCCCATTAGAAAATGCTTATTTTAACGGATTTTACGCAGAAATGATAAACTTCATAAAACCGCTTTTCGAATCGGCATTAAAAACCAATCCTTTTATGGAGTTTGCCGTTATTACAGGATGCCTGAGAATATCTAAGGAAAGTATTTTTACAGGATTAAACAATTTAGAGATTATATCTATTACCAACAAACTATATGCGGAACATTTTGGATTCACACAGAATGAAATAGAAGGTCTCTTAAACTATTATGGACTTAAGCATCGAAGGGAAGAGATAAAGACTTGGTATGACGGATATTATTTTGGTGATAAAAATATTTATAATCCATGGAGTGTCATCAATTATATCAAATCCATTTGGATAGATAACAGCGCTTTTCCAAAGCCTTATTGGTCTAATACCAGCTCTAACAGCATCATAAGAACATTAATTGAAAACGCTGATATGAATGTAAAACAGGAAATAGAGTATTTAATTTCCGGCGGCAGTATTGAAAAGCCAATTCACGAAGATATCACATATGAAGATATTGATAAGTCCGGTGATAACCTTTGGAATTTTCTTTTTTTCACGGGTTATCTGAAGCAGACATATATAGAAATGAAAGACCTTGTACATTATATGTCCCTTGGTATTCCTAATTTGGAAGTTCGCCATATTTATGAAACTAAAATTATAGAATGGTTCAGAGAGCAAATTTCCTTAAAAGACCTCACTTCCTTTTATAGAGCCATTATTCAAGGTGATATCAATGTTTTTCAGAAAGCATTAAATGCAATGCTTAGAGAAAGCATTAGCTTTTATGACAATAAGGAAGCTTTTTACCATGGGTTTATGCTTGGGCTCTTAAACGGCATGAGTCAATTCCTGATTGAATCCAATAAGGAAGCTGGAGACGGAAGATATGATATTCAAATCCGAAGCCTGGATGTTGAAATCCCCGCCATTTTGTTAGAGCTAAAACTGGCAGATAGTTTTTCAGGCATGAAAGCAAAAGCCGGTGATGCCTTATTACAGATGAAAGAGAAGAAGTATAACGAATCCCTCTATCATGAAGGCTATCAAAAGATAATACATTATGGAATCGCATTTTATAAAAAGAACTGTATAATTCTAAAAGAAGAATATACCCTGAGTTGACATAATATTATGCCAACTCAGGGTATTTAATAAATAAGATATTGCTGGAAGTGAGCATATTATTCATCCATTAAAAATTCAATATTCCCCTGCAGCCATATGGTTCCCTTAAATCGCCGCCCGTCCATTGGCTCTCCAATTAAGTCTTCTTTATTGATACAGATATCAAAAACCAAATCGTTACAGTCAATGGTCAATAAGTACAGTCCTTCGCCTGTGTGCTGATTAAACGCTTCTTCATAATTAATAATGCTGCCCATAATCGAATATTCGTCACAGGATATCCCATAAGGCATAAAGTATGACTCTACGATTGACAATACATCCTCTGTTTTAGCCCTTCTTGATATGGACGTATATAAATCTATATCTTCTAAAGTCAAATTATCAATAGCTTCCTGGTCACCTTCTCTGGCTGCTGCTATCATATTATTTCTAGTGGAATTCTCGACTTTTTTCTTTTTAACCTGGTCTTCATTCTTAGCTGTAGAAAGAATCACCTTACCTGAAAGTGACAACCCTGATAACATAATAGGCTTTACCTTTGGATATTCCTTTTCATAATAAATGCAGTCAATATAATTCGCCATATTTAAAAGATGGAAAATCAATGAAACGCCGACGTTAACTTCATCACATACACCCACATAATCTTCTCTGTCGGCATGCTTTTCAATAACAACTTCTTCCTTCGTCGTAACATACTTCCCCTGGAAATACGGAAAGTAATAGTCGTATTCAAATTCTCCATCATCGTCATATTCTCCGCGAACAGTGATACCCAGCCTATTACCAAAATCTCTGGATTTTTCACCTAAAGCCGATTCTACACCATTATCCGTGATAAATTCCTGCGTAGGCTCAGCCATAACCATATCAATTATTTCTTTCATATCTTTTTTAGTTTTTATTTTGTTAAAACCTATTGCCCTTAAATAGTCATGCATAGAATCTACCTCCTAAGCTAAACCCCATTATATAATAGCAGTATGCTTTTTGCAAGGTTTTGATAACAAGTTCAGCCCTAAAAGGTAAAAAAATAAAAATTTTATCTTAGCTTTGCTTCCTCTTCTAAGTCCTCTTTTATTATTCTTCCATCTTTAAAATATTATTCCTTATCATTCTCATCAATCTCACGAATCACCCTACATGGGTTTCACGACGTATCATCTTCTCTAGTCAAATCATGTACCCACTTATATTTTCGAAAATGCCTATACACAGCAGGTAATTTTATAATTTCATCCATGTTTATAATAAAGTATACCACAAGCACCGGCAGTTTTAAGTAAAATGCTGCTATAAATCCCAATGGTACAGTTACAAGCCACATTGTAATCGTATCACACAGAAAACCAAATTTTGAATCTCCGCCTGCACAAAAAATTCCGGCAATTACAGTTGAATTAATAGATTTTCCAATCATATAATAAGTACACATAAACAGCATACCCTTTAAATATGTATAAGCCTGTGGGCTTAAGTTTGAAAAACGTAAGATTAACGGACTGCATCCTAAAAGTACCACTCCCGATATAATACCAAATAGAATAGATAATTTTCCAAGTCTGTCTCCATACGTTTTCGCAAGTTCTAACCTTCCTCCGCCAAGTTCATTGCCAACAAGTATTCCGCCGCCGCTTCCAATACCTATACAAAAGCATGCGATCAGATTTTTGACGATATTTGCAATAGAATTAGCTGCTACCGCATCCGTTCCAAGATGTCCCATGATTACAGAATACATTGTAAAACCGCCGCCCCACGACAATTCATTGCCCAGTACAGGTAATGTATATTTCCAATAATCCTTTTGTAATTGCCTGTCGCCATATAGCAGATAGCAAAATCGCAGCCTCACATGATTATTCCTCAAAGACTCTATAATAACCAGGGAAAGTTCCACAATACGTGCAATTACTGTTGCCGCCGCTGCACCGGCAATCCCCATTTTAGGCATACCCCATAGACCAAAAATTAATACTGTATTAATAATAATATTCAATATGACTGCAATCATGCTAATCAAGGTACTCTTATGTGCCTGGCCACAGTTTTTCATCATACAAAGATAAATCTGTGATATACCGGTTAGTAGATATGATATGGCAACAACTTGGAGATAATCTTTTCCAGATTGCACCAGCTCTGCATCAGGTGTGAAAAATCCCATCAATATACCTGGCGCTGATGTTGCCCTCAAAAAGAACAGCGCTGATATTGCCACTGATATTTTCATCACATATGCAAATATTTTTTCAACCGTTTTCTTATCACCTTTTCCCCAATATTGAGCAGCAAGCACCGTCGTTCCAATCGTCAGGGCTGCTAAGATAAGATTCTGTACAAATTGAATCTGTCCAGCCAAAGAAACTGCCGATAATGAATTCTGGTTTAATGCACCAAGCATAACCGCATCAGATGCACTTACCAGCGCCAGCATAAAGTTTTGAAACGCTATTGGTAAAACTAATACACCTAGTTTTTTATAGAATTCTCTATCTTTATTTATTCTTGTTTTCATGCTGCACTACCTTCCATACATCCTCTTCGCTCTCTTCTTATTCCCTTCTGTCATTTTAACAATTAAGTTTATATACATTTCACTAAACAATGGATACTATATCAGTTTAAGATACTTAAATGCTTTCCATATTCCATCATTTTCTACATCCTCCGTAATATAGTCCGCCATTTCCTTAATTTCCGTTCCTCCATTTCCCATTGCAACCCCATATGCACAGAATTCTAGCATTGGAATGTCGATTTTCGCATCACCAAATGCAATAGTGTCTGTAACATCAGCTTTCAAATAGTCCAATAAATGTTGTATTGCATTTGCTTTATTAATATCCTTAACACCCAAATCCCCAAAAAGTGCCTTTTCCCCATCACCGCCCCATGTCCCTGCTTTAAGGTCAGGAAACGCCTCTTTTGCCTCCAGATAGACTTGAAATGCTTGTTGCTTCGGCAAAATAAAACTTACTTTATTTAAATCATCCCTATATAATTCACCTCCGAAAATCATATCTGGAAAAACAGTCCGAACCATAGCCCGATTAGCGTTTGCCTTCCCTTTTCTTCTAGAATATTCCTGAACAACACGCTCAGCTTGTGCCTCAAAATGTGGACTTGCAAATAAACCATTATTGCTCTCCAGATAGAACTCCAGCCCTCTCATCTGTAACCAATCTACAACCCTAATGCACTGCTCTTTTGTGATTAATTGATGCATTATAACATGACCATGATCCTCTACGTAGCTGCCATTCCCCCCTATCATTCCATCAAATCCGATATCCCAAAGATTTTGATAAACTTCTGCTTTGCTTCTGCCGGTACTAATATAAACCCTGTGTCCATTTTTTCTTGCATTTTGTATTGCTTCTACTGCCGATTCCGGTAGATTATTTTCATAATCCACTAAAGTTCCATCAACATCTAAAAATATTATTTTTCCCATGTGCGTTCTCCTTCTCTTCTTTACACGATTATTTTTTCTTATTGAATGATTAAGTTACGTTATGCTATAATAATAGTACATTATAACACTATTTGCTATCACTATTGGCATATTTCTTATAACAATCGTGCATATTCTCCGTTGACAAAATAATGTTAACGGAATGTATAAAGGAGTGGCAATGAAATCAATCAACTTACAGGTCATGAAAGATGCCTCTGAATTTTTGGAATACAATCATCCTGCAATCCCACTTTATGTTAAAACTGGTAACCTCTCCTCTTTTCCTCATATGAAGGCACTATGTCATTGGCATGACGATGTAGAGTTCCTTCTTCCTATTAATGGACATATTACTTATCATATCAATGATAAGGATTATTATATAGAAGAACATAATGCGATATTCGTAAACGCCAAACAGATTCACTACGGCTATTCAGCAGATGGAAGCGACTGTGATTATATCTGCATTACATTTAAGCCATCTCTTATTTGCAGCAATGAAGCGTTGGCAAACAAATATATATTGCCTATCACAGAGCATCATAGTCTATCTGAGTTACTTTTGTTAGCAGATAACCCAAAACATCAGGGGATAATATCTTTTTTAGAGCAGGTTCATCAGCTCTATCAAGAAAGCAAAGGCTGCTATGAGCTTTCCTCAATAAGCATCCTTTGTTCACTATGGATCAGATTATATAAAATTTTGAACGTGCAAAGCTCTTCTGCTGATTATTCTTCCTCCACCGACATATTTATTCAAAAGCAAATGGTAAGTTTTATTTACGATAATTATACTGACAAATTAACTCTAAATGAGATTTCACATGCCGGAGGTATAAGCCGTACAAAATGTTGTCAAATATTCAAGAAATACTTAAATCGAACGCCTATTGATTTTCTTAACTCTTATCGGTTGGAAATCAGTATGAACTATTTGCGTGTTACAGACCTTCCCATTACAGAAATTGCTTACAATTGTGGTTTTAACAGCTTAAGCTATTATTCAGAAACCTTCAAAAAATATAAGGGGTGTACGCCTAACGAATATCGTGAAAAATAACCTTATCAATCTTTCTCGGTAAGTTCAAGTATAATCTTACAGATTTTCAATGTAACCGAGATGCGCCGGAGCGCATCACCGAATACAAGCGAAATTCACACGAACGATAACCCCGCCGCATTTTAATAGCCACCTTTTAGTTTTGTATCCGGCCTTACCGCCATAAAGCACCGGGGTCTTAATCCGATAAATTGGGTAGTGTTTTTCCCAATCCCGTTACAGCGTCCACTGGAATGGAAATGGCGATGCCCTGCGCCTCGCTATGAAGTCCACATTTTTCCCCGATAGCTTCCATGACTTTAAGCTTATTCGCTTGCTCGGTAAGAATAAAGATAATTTCTTTTTCCGGTTGAACGCTGATGCCCCATCTTTTCATAGGTTCTTCCGGGCCGAGTCTGCGCGCATGGAGCACGGTTCCACCGGCCGCTCCGGCTTCTCTTGCGGCCGTCATGGCCTCCTCGCTGTACCCCTGGTTGATTGTTACCATCAAAAAGCTGTGGGTGACGTCGTTTGCCATTTGGTTTTCGCTCCTTTCCAAATATTCAGTAATTTTTTGCTGAATCTCTTCGTTTAACAATTTCATGATGAAAGAACTTACGCCTGATATCGGAAAGGTAAACGCAATACCTTTGCCGGGTTTATCAAGGTTCAGCTCTTTATCTAACGTGTCGAACAATTCCGGCACCTGACTTTTTAAAAGCACGCAAAACAAGACTGCTTTCTCTGTTGTCCCAAGCCCCAGATAGTCCATAAGTTCACTGGAGGCCGTGCCTTCGCCTCTGCAAAGCTGCTGGACAGGCACTTTATGTGTTTCCAGAACGGCCTCTGATTTTTTCAAGTCTTTATAACTCGTAATCAGCGCCATCATTCTTAATTCGGGTCTTCTCCATGTGTTATTCATGCTGATATTCCTCCTCCAAATCAAGGATTTCATCGATCCCATCCGCAGACAGGCCGTCGATTTTGTCGCTTTTCTTCGATTTTAATTTATATGCCACTCCCATTATCTGGATCGCAATCAGCGGCGTCATGGCGACCAAGGCGACAACCCCAAACGCGTCGGTCATGATGTTTCCGCCTAGCGCCTCGCAGACGCCGATACACAGCGGCAGCAAAAAGGTGCTGGTCATTGGGCCGCTGGCGACCCCGCCCGAGTCAAAGGCGATACCGACGAATATTTTAGGGACGATACGTGAAAGCACAATCGCAATGACATAGCCCGGGATGAGAATCCAGTAAATACTGATTCCTGTTATGGCTCTCAGCATGGCAAGCCCCACGCTGATCGCCACGCCGATGGAAAGACATCGGTTCATTGCGGAGGCCGATATTGAGCCGTTTGTAACGCTCTCGACCTGATGATTCAAGACTTGAATCGCCGGTTCGGCTTTTACAATGTAGTAGCCTATCAGCATACCGACAGGAATCAGCAGCCATTTGAACCTGCTTGAAGCAAGCTCGCTCCCCAGTAAACTGCCCACAGGAGCAAAGCCTACACCCACGCCCGTCAGGAAAAGCACCAGTCCGATATATGTATAGACAAAACCTACCGTCATACGGATACACTGTTTGCGCTGGTACCGTCTGGTTGTGATCTGAAAGATAAGAAAAACCGCGACGATGGGCAGTATTGAAAACAGCACCTCTTTTGCGTATACCGGCAATGCGCGCATGAATTCACGGACAATATCCTGGGTGGTCACAACAGTTGCTATCTCTGCCGGAACATAGGAACTCCCCTGGGGATTATAAAAGATACCAAGCAGCATGACCGCCAATATGGGACCGATGCTGGAAAGCGCCACCAATCCAAAGCTGTCGTCACTTGCGTTTTTATCGCTCCTGACCAATGCAAGCCCCACGCCCATCGCCATGATGAACGGAACGGTGATCGGCCCGGTTGTCACGCCTCCGGAATCAAAAGCAACGGATAAAAAATTACTCGGCGTAAAGAATGAGATTAGAAAAACAATCCCGTAAAGTATCATTAGCATTGTGGACAAGCTGACCTTGAACAAAATGCGCAGAACCGCAAGTACAAGACAAACGCCCACGCCAACCGCCACCGTCCAGATAAGAACATTGCTGGGGATTGAGGGAACCTGACCCGCCAGCACCTGCAAATCCGGTTCAGCGATTGTGATAATGGTTCCCACAGCAAATACAACGAGCACAATGCTGAGAATCCGCTTGCTTTTCGATATCTGTACGCCCATGCCTTCACCGAGCGGCATCATAGCCATTTCCGCGCCAAGCTGGAAAAACCCCATCCCGATTATCAACATGAGCGCACCGACAAGGAACATGGCGACAGTGCCAATCTCCATCGGGACAAGGAAAATGCTTAGAATTAAGACGATTGCCGTAATAGGAAGGACGGCTGACAGGGATTCCAACGTCTTTTCCTTTAGTTTCTGATTCATACCGTGTCACCTTCCATCTGCGATTTAAATATAGTTTGCATCTCGTTTTGTTGAGGGTGTGCGCAGCAGCGCGTGCCATCGCTGCACACGCCCTCCAAATATGCCATGCTTATTCTCCCAGGCGTTCCCGGATATGATTGCCGATTTTATTCATATGGAAGAAGATTATAATGTTGTTGACCCCATGCGAAATTAGCATGAAAGCAAGCGTATAGGAGACAATCATTCCGGAAAGAACCGGCGAAAACAGAAGCAGGAATCCGAAAACAGTTCCCAAAATGCCGAATGCCAGCATCCAACCCCATAGGGAGGAGCCTTCGGATTTAAGCGATACTGAGCCGACAATCCGTGTGATGCCGGAAGACATAACCCATACGGCAAAGATAAACGGCAGAATTGCAACCAACGCTTCGGTTCCGCGCCCAAACATTGTCCAAATACCAAACAAGGTGGACAAAATACCACTGACTAACATCCAGCCTGAGCGGTGTCCTTTTTCTTCACCGCAAAAGGACACAATCTCGGAAATACCCGAAATCAGCATAGAGATACCAATAAAAATTGCGAGCGCAACCAGATTGGACAACGGTGTAAATAACATTGTGATACCCAATATAACGACCAGTATCCCGGATATGAGCATCAGCCACTTCATGGATTTAAGAGCTTTTTTCATAATTAAAATTCCTCACTTTCATTTTTTGAGTTTTAACGCCTATTTTTTCTGCCTATGATTGTTAATATACGGAGCATCTGTGTTACGGCGGAAATCAAAGCTGCCACATAGGTCATCGCTGCCGCGCTCAACACCTTTTTTACGCCTTGCCTTTCTGTTTCTGTTAGGTTCATGTCAGATAGAGCGGTAACGGCGCGGTTACTGGCGTTGAACTCCACCGGAAGGGTTATGAGCTGGAACAGGGCGATCAGCGCATATCCAATCAGGCCGATGTAGGCAAGAGGATACCAACTAAGCAGTAATCCGACTAAAACCAAAGGAACAGCCAGTTTTGAGCCGAAATTAGTAACCGGTACAATCGCTCCACGGATTTTCATCGGGACGTAGCCCGTTGCGTATTGTACCGCATGACCACATTCGTGTGCGGCAACCCCGACAGCAGCGACTGAACTGGAACCGTATACGCTTTCTGACAAGCGGACGATGTTGGTGTGTGGGTCGTAATGGTCGGTCAGGTTGCCCTTCACTCTTTCAATTTGCACATTTTGCAGTCCATTCTGATCCAGTATCCTACGCGCGGCTTGGTAACCCGTGCAGCCATTTGAACACGCTGCACGGCTGTATTTTTGATAGGCTGACGAAACCTTGTGCTGCGCCCAGATGCCCAAAATCATTGGTATGATGACAAGCGTAAGATTATAAGAATTGTAAAACATAGTGTACCTCCTCCTACCTTAAAATTCGCCGCTCCAGCCAGAGCGTCCCATTTGAGGTCAACTTTACAATTGGCTCCGCATCCCTCGTGGGATCCATGATTATCTGTACACGACCTTCATCTTGAAGCTGATTTAGCACATTTACTGAATAGCTGTCAGCTTCCTCCTTGGTGATATCCGAAGGTTTGGTATACCAAAGCAATTCCTCAAGAGGGAGTGCATCGTTATTTATGTATAGCATGAAAAGATATTGTTCGATTAACTCCGTACTCATCGTATCACATCCTGTCAGTGTCATGATTGCAGCGCCTCCTTTCGATGTGCCTATGATATACTGTCAACGTCAACCAAGTTTCAATTCAATCGGCAATTTTGTTGAAGTTCAGTTGAACATTCCTTCGGCGCAAAAATAAAAATAAAAAATGCTCCTCAGAATCTTCAAATTCTACGGAGCGTTTTTATAGATTTACACAACAATAATGCAAACTGAAAAAGCATACAAAACAGCTCATAATAAGCTTCACTGTTTTGAAAGAAAACCTTTTATCCGTTTATTGGCAAAGTAACAGTGAAACAGGTTCCTTCCCCCGGTGCGCTATTGATTGTTACATGACCATTACTGAGTTCTAAAATCCTTTTCACAAGCGACATCCCCAGCCCGTTTCCTTCGGTAGACCTTGACTGGTCTCCCTGATAAAATTTGTCAAATAAGTGTTTTTTTACTTCATCATCCATGCCGATACCCATGTCGGAGATAGATACAACGGCATCATCTTCGTTAGAGTGAAGCATCACCTTAATTGTTCCGCCCTCCGCACTGAATTTGATGGCGTTTCCCAATAGATTTATCCACAAATGGCTTATCATTTCTTCATTCGCTATAATCTGCATTGACTCAAGGCTGATTTCCAATTCCAACCGCTTCTTCTCAAGTTGAGGCTCTAATAGAAGAATCATCCTGCGTATTTGTTCATCAAGAGAGTATCCTGACTTTTCAATAACCTTATCCGTGCTCTCCAGCTTTGACAGAAGAAGAACATTGCTGGAAAGCTGAGCCAAGCGTTCGGTTTCGGAAATGATAATATCAAGATACTCGTTTCGCTGTTCTTCTGTTAATGTATCTTTTTTAAGACGTCTGGCAAATCCCCTAATGGAAACAATCGGTGTTTTGAACTCGTGCGAAATATTGCTTACAAAATCATTTCGCAGCATTTCAATGCTTGAAAGTTCTTTTGTCATCTCGTTAAAATTTTCCGCCAGGCGGTTTATTTCTCTCGTTCCCACCGCCTCCACCTTTACATTGAAGTTTCCTGCGGCGACTTTTCTTGTTGCTTCGGTCAAATTCAAAAGAGGCCGCAGGAAGTGATTAGCTCCGATTACAGCCAGAGGAATGCTGATAAACAAGCTGACCAACAACATGAATAATAAAATAACAGGGGATCGATTTGCCGACAAGGGTGGAAGAATACCTATGTTCAGGAAAAAATACGAGATACCGCCTGAGATTGCAATGCTGACAAGCAGGATGATAAATACAAAGAGGACAAGGAATATGAGTGTGGTTAGCCTCCGTTTTGGAGCTCTTTTTTTGTTTCGGTATTCATCACTCATCATTCTTCACCGCCTTATAACCGAGTCCCCGCACCGTTACGATATCAAATTCCGGCCATGCGTCAAACCGTTCACGCAATCTGCCAATATGGACGCTGACCGTATGATCGTCCGTTTGAGTGTCATACCCCCAGATTTCGTCCATCAACTGCATTCGGGTAAAAATCACATCTGGATAACTGAGCATTTTGTATAATAGCAGGAACTCCTTCTGCGGCAATGTTATGCGCTCCGATTCCCGGCTCACTGCCATTGAATCGTAATGCAAGGCCACTTTGCCGATGGTTATTTTTCGCTCATTGACAATTTTGGCCCGCCGTAAAAGCGCCTTGACCCGAAGAATCAGTTCTTCTTCATCAACAGGCTTGACCATATAATCGTCAGTTCCCACAATAAAGCCCTTTCGTTTATCTTTAATGGTTTCCTTTGCCGTCACCATCAGAATAGGAAAATCGTAACCGGCCTCTCGTAATTGCTCTGTCAAACCGTACCCGTCCATCCCTGGCATCATTATGTCGGTAATCATTAAGTCGATGTGCTGACGATCTAATATTTCGAGGGCGTCCTGCGCGTTTGCCGCTAAAAATGGGGTATATCGTTCATCAAGCAGCACCGCTTCCATTAGCTTTCTGGTGTTGAAATCATCCTCCACAACAAGTATATTGAACATAATTTATCCTCCTCAAAGTCAAGAGATATTTCTGTTAACTAAGTATATACGAGAAACTTCAACTGAACTTCAACTAAATTGATGTTCCAGTTGAAGTTTGATTTATGTTGCTATTATAACATAAACGCATAGTAGGTGCTATGATGGATTATGGCTATGTTCTCTGTGTTTTTTAACCGTATTGACAAAGGTTCATTTTTGATATTTCAAAAGGTTATCTACATATACAGCTAATGTCCGAGCATCCGGCGTACAGTTTGCTGCACCCCATACTTTCAACATACTTACAAGACCGCCGCTTAAAAAAGAGTGGGAGTAGTTTCGTTCCTGCGCGGATATAGACTTAGGAGCAAAATCAATTAAGCACACAAGTCTGCCTAAATACTGCGGAAAGCGCATATTCAATAAATCCAGTATACCGTTCGCTTCCAAAAGGCTGATGAAATCATAATGAGCTTCCCAAAAAGAGAAAAAACGGAAGGCAAGTTCGTATATCGTTTTAATTCCATGTTCATTCATATAAACGAAAAATTCTTGAAACAAAGTATCCAGATATTGAAGCAGCACTTCTTCTTTCGATTTAAAATGCTGATAAAATGTCGGACGGGTCAAATCAGCTTGTTTGCATATCTCGCTTATCGTTATATCCGAGTAGGGCTTTTCGGCCATCACTGTGAGTAAGGCTTCTTGAATCCACCGTTTAGAACGTCTGGCTGACGGATTTTCTCTCATACTTTTACACTTTCCTTTGTTTGTAAGACTTGTTCTGCTGCTATTGACTTGTGTTTATCTCCATTGTATACTATGCTCACAAACTTTACAAATGTAATATTTATATCATTTGTTAATAAGAAGGGACGTGTTTTCATGGAGTTGTTTTTAACTTTATTAAGCGGCATAGCATGGTCGGTGGTGTATATTGAGCTAATCCGGCGGGGATTCAAAGACAAAACATATGGTATGCCGTTGTTCGCGCTGGGTCTTAATTTCGCATGGGAATTGATTTACGGCTATACGGATGTTGTTTTGCAGTTGCGCGGCACAATAGGGGTCCAAGGGGTTGTCAATATGTGTTGGGCGATTCTTGATGCTATAATCCTTATAACATATTTCAGGTATGGAAAAGAGCGGTACAGCGAAGAAACAAAGCGTTATTTTTGGCCTTGGAGCATCCTTGCGATTGCAGTATGTTTTGTCCTGCAATTTGCGTTTTTCTTTGAGTTCAGCCTTGATATGGCTCCGAGATACTCTGCCTTTGCTCAAAACGTGGCAATGTCTATTCTGTTTATCACTATGATGTTCGCGAGAAAGGACACAAGAGGTCAATCGATTACTATCGCGGTCGCCAAATGGATTGGTACATTGGCTCCCGCCATTTTAATGGGGTGCATACAAGAATTTAATATTTTCATTATCTTGTGCGGCATCATATGCAGTGTTTTTGACATTCTTTACATTGTATTTCTACATAAAAGGCAAAAAAGCACCCAAATTATTGAATAACAGGAGGATCACTATGACTACTATGGAGGCAATACAAAACCGTCATTCGGTGAGAAGTTACACCGATCTAATAGCGCCGACCTTGAGGAAAGAGCTGGATATTATGGCGAACGTATCGTTCTCAAAGCCGGGCAGCTTGGATTGAATACTTGTTGGGTAAGCACTAACATTAAGTAAGCGCAAAAGCAAATACGTTGTCGGAAAAGATAAAAGCTCGTTTGTGTGATTGCAATAGGCTATGGTGTAACGCAGGGTTAAAGTAACGGTATTGTCTGCAAATAAAATGTTGGGTGTTATGATTTGAATTTTTACATTAGTCTTGTAATGAATTAAACAGGGATTTAGATAATGTATTTTAACGATTGCCTTTTTCTATTACGTCTTTCCCCAAAACACAAAACGGTTGGCGGGATAAGCTAACCTATCCCGCCAACCTGCCCTTTACCTCGATAAATCATGCGTCCTTGTGCGCGGTGTTGCCCTTGATTCCTCGCGCATGATGTAATAAACACTACTGCTGATTTTTTCAACCGCCGATTACAATAACGGCCAAGGGAAATATTTTGCCCCGCCGATAATTCAACCTGCAGTAGGCTTACTTTACTATTCAAACTCCCTATGCCTTTAACATTAATGTTAATCATGTGGTTGTTTTCCATTGGTTTTGGTGCTTATATCATTATTATTATTCGACTTATTTTTCGTTTTAAATATAAAAGGTATCATACGGGTATCACGAAATAACTATTGCCTAAACAGCCAAATCCAATGGTAGGTCTGAAATATCTTTTAATCTTTTCCCATTAATAAGAACCATTAGCATATCATAAGCATCTTCTGCATGAGCATCCTTTACCGCTTCTACTAGTTCGTATAGTGCAAAATGATATACACAATCAATATCACCTGTGCCTAACGCAATTGAAGCCAATCGAGAAGGCAACGGCTCACCCGTCACCACTACGATATGAGGAAGATGGCCTTTTCTATTTCTAATTAGATTTAATGCCTCTGTTCTACTATTTTGTGCGCGATCACTCCTAATTGTCCACTTTGCAGAAACACTTGCATGAAGAATCGGTTTACCACCATTTTTCTTTCTAATATCTGCTGCTTTACAAACATCATCATTGACAATTATCTCTGCGGCATTAAGTTCTTCATCCTCGTATAAATCTCTATATATAATTACATCAGGAGCCACCATATAATCGTTACCTAGAGAAGCTGCCAATTCCGCATTAGCTTTAGTTAGTTGATTTAAATATGTAAGATGCTCATACTGCGAAAAATCAGAAGTTTTTAACCTATTGTTATTACCTAATTTTAATATCTCCCATTTTCCCGGGCGTATGCCTTGCAAAAACGGAAATGTACTCTTCAAGTAGGTCATATTACATTCTTCAAACTTTTTTCCACTAGTTTGTCCAACAGCCTTTTCTTGTGTTGTAGCTATTAATCTGTCTGTTATCCCTTGTGCAATTTTAACTGATAACTTACTACTCTTGTCTGCATTTGACGGTATCCCTTTTTGATCAATAGTCAAAATACTTTCAAGCAGTTCTTGATGATATGCATTTCTCGCAGTTATTATTAGCGCATCCATAGTTTAAACACTCCTTTATTTTTTGACCCACCGCATATGCCACTGGCGGTGGAAAAGCATTGCCAATCATCCTACAGGCTTTTGTTTTTTTGTCACCAAATGTCCATGTATCTGGAAAGCCCTGAACTCTGGCAATCATTCTACTTGTAAGTCTTGGCATTCCCACAAAATCTTTCTCCGGTGCCATATTAGCTACACCACTACCATCTACTCCAAGAAGCGCCCAAGCCTTTCTAGCTCGAACCGGCCCCAAATCCGGCCCACCATGCTTCTTAGAGCCACCAACAATAGTCGGTGCAATTCTATTCGCACTATTCGCCCATTTCTTAGCACCATTCCAGCCATTGGCTTTCATCAAATCATATAAAGTTTCTCCAACTGTAGGAATATCAACCTCTAATGGTTCGGGAAAAGTAAATACTCCTGGCTGATCGTTTCGTATTCCAACAATCACAACTCGTGGCCGTAATTGAGGAACTCCATAATCAGAAGAATTTAACAATCTCATTGTTACATTATATCCCATATCCTGTATGGAATCTAAGATATGCATTCTATATGCTTCAAAAGATGCATCCAAAAAACCTCTGACATTCTCAAGCATAATTGCTCTAGGGTTGATTTCTTTTATAAGTCTTAATGCTTCAGGAAATAAATCTCGGTCATCATCTTTCCCTAATTGTTTTCCCGCTTTGGAAAACGGAGGACATGGGACACCCCCAGCAAACAAATCAATATCGCTATACTCTTTTCCACTAAACTCAACTACATCTTTACACTCTACTGGCCATTCAGGTCTATTTAATTTTAATATTTTACAATAGTCTTCCTCATATTCAACCAAAATTTCATGGTGAAATCCAGCCATAGCCAGGCCAAGTGCTTGCCCTCCGGCACCAGCACATATCTCAATGCATGAAAGCATATAATTACCTCACTTATAATTTCATTTTTGTTATACTTGATTATACTTTCAAACGAGTAATTCGTCAACCGCTAAAAGAACGTATGTTCATTTTTATGTAATACTACTAGAATCTTACAATACATTCATTTCTTAACTTCTGTGTTATAGAAAGATTCCAAGCATTCATGCGGCTATGCCATTTTTTATTTTTAATAAATGTATTCCAGCCCATCTCAAGAATAGTTTCTAAACTTATAGTCTTCATCAAATTTACATATTATAATGTATTCAAACTTCTGAACATCTTCTAACTCTGATCCTTTTGGTTGTAGACCGTAAAAAACACCAGTAACATTTTTACTTGTGGATTTTATACTATATCTATCTCCTTTTCTACTAATAGCATCAATGTTTTCCGTTCCAACAGGTGCCAGTGAAAGATTTGGTAGACTAGGAGTATCGTTATAATGCTTTATAGCTAAATACTCCCCCAATTCGCCGATTACATTGTTAGTTTTAATAATCTTTCTTCCCTTCAATTCTTTAATAATTGCACTGTATGTATATATATGATCATCAGTAGCTAATTGTGATAAATCAATAGTATTATCCTCGGAAAAGAGATGCACGAAAGAATACTAATGATATTTACAGTTATATTCAACATCTTTTAAAATTAGACAACGATACTGAATTTACTAATTATGAATTACTAAATGCCGACAATACTGGAGGATCAACAAGTAATTATATTACCGGGATGTTAAATATAGGATTAATTTCAAAAACAGAACGTAAGCGTGATGGCGGTGCGATAATTTATGAAATCATTGATCCTAAAATAAGATATGCTATAAAAAATAAATTAAAAATCACACGTAATTAAAAATCAGGTATCAAAAAGGTATCACACTAACCACAAAAGCCCCAGAAACGGCGTAAATACGCCATTTCTGGAGCTTACTTTACTATTCAACCTCAGTTTAGTGAATTTTACCTCTACTATATGTTGTTGTTCATATTTTTATATTTACTATATCTAGTTATATAATTATGCTCATTTCACGCTACAATCAATATTAGTACGTTTTAGGTACGGTGATATATCCCCTGTAGATCAATAACTTCTGCTATTCTGTAGGTCAATGATAGGCAGTTCCTTTTCTTCTTCCTATCTCTGGTTACACGTCTAATAGCCTTTCCTGGTGTAGGGTCATAATACCTTTCATGATTCTTATTTAATCCCATTGAATGACCTCTCCTGAATTATATTTGTCGAAAGTAAATTTTCAATACTTCATGCTGCCGCCAGCATCCATGCATATTCCTTTTCAAAAGCTTTAAGAGCCTTACCATGCACTTCTATAATGTATTGATATGTGTATCCCATATCTTTAGCTATGCCCTCAAAATCATTATACTGCACATATCTCTTAAAGAGAAGCGGTACAAAAGATGGATGATTTAATGCCTGTATTTGATTTATGAGAAGATGCATCTCTTTTGTATACTTTATAATCTCTTCGTTTATTTCATCTTGTAAACCCAATACATTCACTACACCATTACCCACCTTATCACTTATACCAAAAGTTTGGACTTTATCTTGACCATAAAGCAAAGGAGTGCTGCCAATAACCTGTCGCAGCATTGCTAATTCTTCCCTCTTCTGATTAATTAAAATGTCATGTATCTTTAGACGTTCTAAATACTCCTTTGCACTCATGGCTTCAATCCCCCTTTTGTACGTCATTTAGTAGTTCTTCCAATTCATCAATCTTCTTCTGCTGGTCATCCGTCCTGATACCGCCCAGAATGGCATTACAAGCTAATATAATACTATTTGCTGCCTTAGTATCCAATTCACCATTTAAGACCATATTAGCAACCCTTGATAATGCCCTCCTGACTTCTGCTGGACTGGATAATTTTAACCGCCTTTTAACCATAACCTCACCGCCTAACCTTAATCACACATACATAATAAGGCACTTGGCTGAATTAAAATTCTTATCCCGAACATTTTTTAACTCGTCAAACCTTTCTAATGCCTTATCTTCTGTATCGAATGATTCACTTTTCCTTTCTGTCCTACTAAATTTTTCGTTTGATAGGTCATAATCAAGACGATACCATCCCTCCTCTTTTTGTAAGAAAGCTATGAATAAGTGCAATTTTTGACCTTTCTCTATGGCTTTCACCTTTTTATATACTTTATCTAACCTGCTCATATACATCACCTTTCTAAAATGCCCCAGACAATCGGAGGAATGAAAGCCCGGGGCACTTATCAAAATTTAGGCTATTGCCTGATAGTAGATAGCATCTTTCTTGTTATCTAATACAAAGGAATCATATACAATACGTCCTTCGACCAGATCACCGCTAATGCCCGGTGGGTCTTGGTGTACCTTATAATCTTCTAACTTAGTAGGTGCTACCGTTGCGCATGGATGAGCCACCATAAAGCCGAATTTCTTTGGAAGCCTTGAAGCAGGTACTTTGATAACGGTCAGACCATCCAAATTTGAAATAACACCTTGTAACCTCATTTCAGCCGTTATATCCGTCTCCATTACAATATCTTTGCATTGCTTCATCAATAAATACGTGTCAGGAGTTACTAACAAAATGCGCCCTGTGTCGGTCACTTCCGCATTATCAAGAACGTTGGTAGCCTTGATAATCTCTGTATAGATGTTATCAGACGTTAAAGCAATGGCAGCCGGTTTATTTCCGGCATTTGTAGTCATGACACCATATACATAACTATCAACCTCAGGAACGACTATTTCCCTCAATTGCCTTGCTAAGGCTGTAGCAGATACCAACTGCTGAGCCGTTTCATCTGAATCTAACTTATCAATCGCAAAAGTAAAGGAACGGTCTTTCTTTAGGGTAAACTCTTCTGTGGTCGCATCTAAGCCGAAAACTTCGCCATACCGTGACAATGTTGTCCCTGTTCCGGCTCTGTCATAATCAGTCATGGGAGCGGTGGTTACTTTATACACTTTGATTGTGTGTGCGCCTGACCAGGAATAATCTTGATTTGTCAGACGTGATTTTTTACTCTCCGTTGTGAAAAGTTCATCCACATATGGGAGGAATTTTGATACTAAATCTATAGCCATATAATACAACCTTCTTTCTGTTATTTATGGCTGAATGCTTTCGCTATACCTGAATCAGGGTCAATGCTATGCCTACTAGCTTTTGGTGTGACACCACGTACACGCATTTTAACACCTTCTTCAACTGCTGCATCGAATATATCCATGACTTTTTTTAGGTTCTCTTCGTGATCCTCTTTACTGTCATAGTTTAATATCTCAGCGAGTGAACCGGGTAAACCATGATCAATTAGCGTTAGCTTGGCATCTGCCATAAGTTCTCTCTTTAAAATGTTTCTTTCTCTTTCTACAAGTTCACTGGTCTGTTCTTCTTCGGTCAGCATACTTGATAACTTCTTTCGCTCTCTGGCAAGTCTTTTTTTAACAATCTCGTCAACATCTTCCTGACTGTAAGATTTTGACTGTTTTTGCTCTCCCTCATTTTTTTCTTCCGGTTTGGTTTCCGGTACCTCCGGTGTCTGATTACCGTTTAATAGTTCTTCTGACATCTTGTGCCCTCCCTGTTTAACGTCCAGTAGACGATTTTTTTTGTGTGTATGGAAGAAAAGGTTTATGACAACCAATAAATAAGGCATGAGAATGATTTTTTTCAATCATTTCCCATGCCTTAACATTAAGACTAACACAAAATGTGCGGTACTCATGCCGTATTTACTATGTAGCTATCATACCATATGCAGGGGGTATAGTCAATCCAAATCGCTTATTTTGTGGTTTCTTTGCCATTTCTAACTGTTATATATGCGTGTAAATACGGCTTGTAAGTATCACTTTTATGCACTTTCACACTGGGTAAAACCGCCTTCAATGCTTCAAGTATAGGCTTCAATTCCTGCTCATTTTCATATGTAATCTTGATTTTCGTATAAATCCCTCCTTTCCATTTTAAATGCTTATATGAGCGTTATATGAGGTCATGCCAACATTTTAAGCCCATTCACGATTGAATATACCGTGTACAGTGTCGGATATTTCGTTCTACCAAAAATCAGGTTACATACCGTAGTTTTGGAAAGCCCGGTCATGCGTGCCATTTGCCGCCCGGATATGTTTTTATCCCTCATGCGTGAATAAATATGACCACTAATCGTATCCACACCATCAATAAAGGCAGCAGTATGTAAATATTCTTCAAATACATCATCTATCAAGTCATTAAACTGAGTGAAGTCCTGAAACACTATTTCCCTTTCCGGTGATATTCCTTCTAAAAAGTCAATCAATTCCACGATACATCTGGCTTCCAAAAGGGGGATGCAGATTTCCCCCTTGTCAAAATCCACAACCCTAAAAACTGGTATGTCATGGTCAAGCGCTAACCAAAAATCATATACTGCTTTCAAATCTTCTAAATTCTTCATAATTTTTTATTCCTTTCTGCCGGAAATGGTGCTATACTATGCATAAGGTTATATAGCTTTTCCGGCTATGTGTTGCCCTCGTCTGGTTACCGTCATTCGAGGGCAGTTTTTAGTTACCTAATCGTAGAATTTTATAATTTGGTGCGTCTGGATGACAATGTGGCACTCTGTAGCCCTCATAGATATCCGTATAGATATCCGTGTCACGACCATGACGGTGAATCTCACCACAATAGGGACATATAATATACACTTGCCGTCTACTCGTTGCAATGGGATAAATATGCCATATTCCATCAATTTGAAAACTCCGTGGGTCTCTTACTAAATTTATCCGCTTGTCTTTCGGAGGATGGTATATGTCCAAATCATTGAGATTTATTACTAACTCCGCATGCCTCATATATTGCCCCCTCGTTTCCCATCCCTTCTTAAATTCACTAAACCTCATTTTTTCACCTGTCTTTCTTTGGTATCGGGTAGCAATTATATGCCTAATTTACTATTACTTTATATTTCAAAAGAAATTTGCTTTTTTAATTTTTTTTATTCTATATAAGAAGTTGTGTGTAACCGCTACCAACTGCTACCGCCTTATTCTATCAGTACTTTAACCGCTACTACTTACCGTCACCTACTGCTACCTCTGATAAATATTTTTATATTCTTGTGATTTATCTTTTTCTGTTTGATTTCAGTTCCTAACGCTTGATTGATTCTTTTTGAAAATGTAGGTTTACCCATTATGCCTTTAAGTCCGCTTTCATTACAAAACAACTGATACCGTAAATATACATCGGCGGTAGGTTCGTTGAAAATACTACCCTTACCGACATCTTCAATGAATGCTAATATAGGATTATTCTCCTTCTCATAAGCATCTTTTTCAGCCTGTACCCTTTTAGGAACTGTGAAGGTCTTATTATCAAGAATGTCATGTAATCCGCATATCGCAAGATATATGAAGCGTTCCACGTGCTCAGCCTGTCGTAGCTTATATTTGATAGCCGGGTCATAATCCGGATCATCTTTTGAAAATTTGGCATTAAACGGTACAAACAATAATCTTCTAAGTGCTGCCCCTGTCGGGTCATGCATACGTGGTATACCATTACATGAGTAAAGCTGTGTTGCGTATGAGGTGAACGTTATCGGCGGTTTTCCCTTTTCTTCTGCCTTCATTGGTTCTCCTGTGACTAATTTTTTAAGGATTGACGTATCGGGGATGTAATCGTCCGATATATCGTCACCAATGTTTGCTAACATACCGTACATCATTATAGTAGAAAACCTGTCACCGATATTTTTTATATCAAGAGCCGAGTAATTGCCCTTCCCTATCATGGTTGAAACCATGTCTAAGTATGTACTCTTGCCGTTTTCCTTATCACCAGTCAGTATGGTTGCCTTTCCACCCCCTAAAGTATTTGAGCGGTACAGGCAAGCCCCTGCGACTTCCTCCAGCAGATATCGGATATCCTGATCACCACATGAAAGTTTATCAAGCACACTCTCCACCAGTTCAGATTCTGCATTTGGATTATAGTTCCATGGTATCTTATTCGTAATGATATGCTTCGGGTCAAATGGCTCAAATTCTCCCGTATTCAAGTTATAATTGCCATTCTTGAACGCTATGAGGTGTAAATCTCCTGTTTCCGTATTTTCACACATTGCATTCAGATACTTCAATACCTCGTTTCTCTGATGGGATGTCAACGATGGTATTTCTTTAATCATCGCCCTTTCAATCACTTCATACCCCGGAATGTAAACCCCTTCATCGTACACGTGAAGTTGACCATTGATTTTCTTGATGTGATGCTTTTCAATCAGGTAGTCACCGAATTTATTATGTAAGAACTGTTTATTGCAACCAAAAAATCTTGATGCATTTACCGCCTTTACTGAATCCCACGCTTCTTGACGAATCGCATTTTCAAATTCATCTTCTAATGGCTCTTTGAATATGTGACGGTCTATGAGTTCGGCAACCTCTTTGTACTGCTCATAACTGTACCCTGCTGCCTTCATGGGGTTCATATAGGTGAATAGTCCGTCCTGCCTTGAATCGCCCTCTGCCATTCCTAAAAAATTATGCTTTGTACCTGATTTCATTGGAAGATCATAAAATGGTATTTCATCAAGCCCCAAATCATCATAAATGTTGCAATAAACCACTTCCCTGAATGATTTATCAGTTTTTGATAAGCAGCCATAATTGTCAGCTTCCTTCACTTCCCCAGTGCTTTTCACCACCCTAATTCCACATTTATAATCTATCGGGGATAGGGTTAGCACTGTCTTATTCCCACTGTTGCTAATATTTATTGACTGTTTCCGGTTAAACCAATAAAAGTGACCGCCTTTATTTGGAGATTTTATAACTATACAATGCTGATTCGATGCCTTTGCTATATCCAGTCTACTTTGAAATGCGTTCAAATTATCATAATCGACCATCACTACATCAGGCTTAATCTTCCCCAACATGAAGGGGAATTTTTCAATGGCTTCATCATATGGCTTCGGTTCAGACTTCCCCAGCCTTGCTTTAGGATCTCTGTTCGCCCCACCTTTCCAATATCCATCAAAGAGAATATCACCTATTTCTTTTGAAAACTCCATCTTTAAGAATCACCCACCTTTCTTTTGATTTTTTTATACTTAAATATCCTTTGCTTGTCTTGGATTACATCTAAAATTTTTAGGTGCTGCAACACCTTACATGCATTTGGGCGGTTTATATGAGCGCCATATGACCTCATACCCATATTAATCACACCCCTTACAAATAAATATTCTCTTCAAGGTACCTTCTGCTGATTTTGCCATGAATGGTTATTTTGCCTTGTTTTTGAAGATCTTTGTTCAATTTTGATATGACAGCATAAGCCGTTGATTTTGATATGTCCATTAAAACTGCCACATCATCAGCATTTAAGAATTTCTTTTGCTCTGCTACTGCTGCCATCTAATCACCTTCCTTTTGAATTAAATTTTCTACTGGTACGTTTAATGCTCTGGCAATCATGCCAATTGTTTTTGGTCTTGGTTTCTGAATTCCCCTTCTGATTCTTGCTATGGTAATTGGTGATATACCTGTTATTTCTGCTAGTTCCTCTGCTGAATAACACTTATTAGCCATTGCCAAATCAACCTTATGCTTGTCGATTTTCATACTATTCCATTCTCCTTTTCCTTGATTTTAATTGTCGCTAACAATTCAATTATACGTCTCTTAATTGTCGTTGTCAATGCATTTTTTTATTTTCCCTTGATTTTAATTGCCGTTTATGATATGTTATATTAGGAAGGCGGTGAATTAATTGAATAAGATTGAAATAGGTGCTAGAATAAAGGAATTACGTAAAGGAAAGATGACTCAACAAGAACTTGCAGATAAAATAAGGAAAACTGAAAGTTCTATTAGAAAATACGAAAAAGGTCTCGTTCTAGCACCATTAGATGTCTTAGAAGAAATAGCAAAAGCATTAGGTACTACTCCTATTGACATCATAGGTGCAGAATACTGGGATACAAAAATAGATGTTGAGCCTTTGGCAGAAGAAGTCTCTAGTCTTACAAACTTTGAAAATTATTTAAAATCTCTGGGATATAGTATTACTACAGAGTATGATCAGATACTAGATTCCTACCAGGAGGACAATGGTAGCCTAGTAGTTACAGATTTTACACTGATTCACTCTTTAATGAAAGATGGGAATACTGCCACTTTTTCAGATGAAGAATATGCAGCATTTCGACATGACATTGAAAAATCCATAGAATATCAGATATGGAAAAAGCAAAACCAATGATAGACGGAATTCGTCGACCGTAATAAAAAACCGCCCCTGTTAGCAGCAGGAACGATTTTTATAGATGTAACCCATAAACTTATAAAAGGATATGCGCTACTCCCAAGACACTTAGAGTATACCATATCCTTTGGAAAATGTACACTTTTTTAGAAAGGATGTGGTATTTTTATGCCGTCATACAAGGATGAAAAACGTAACACATGGTACTGCAAATTTTACTATAAGGACTGGCAGGGTGAACGGAAACAAAAGAAAAAAGAGGGTTTTAAGACTCAAAGGGAAGCCAAAGCATTTGAACGTTCATTTCTGGAGAAGGCTCAGGCTGATTGTACTATGACCTTTGGTAGTCTAATAGAACTATATTTTGAGGATTGTCGCAGCAGATTGAAGCCTACAACACTGAATAATAAGCACTATATCATTGATCTTAAAATACTGCCATATTTCAAGGATATACCAATCAATGAAATAGATGCCACCATGGTCCGGAAGTGGCAAAATGAGTTGATATCTTATCGGGATAATGAAGGTAAGTCCTACTCCCAAACATATCTAAAAACGGTCAATAATCAGCTGTCTGCCGTTTTCAATTTTGCCCGAAAATATTATAAACTTCCAACGAATCCGGTTACTATATGTGGCAGCATGGGAAGAAGTCACGCTGATTCAATGAAATTTTGGACATTGGCAGAATTTAAAGAGTTTCTACCTTCTATAGAAGATAAACTCATCTCAAAGGTGGCATTTAATATCCTGTTTTGGACTGGTATCAGGTCAGGTGAACTTCTTGCCCTCACCCTCAATGATTTTGACTTTGAAGCTAAAACGATGAGGATTAATAAAAATTACACCAGGTTAAACGGTAAGGATTTGATATTGACACCAAAGACACCAAAAAGCAAGCGTAAGATAACAATACCATCATTCCTATGTAATATGATTCAAGACTATGTAACGCATTTATATGACTACAAGCCAAAGGAACGGCTATTTCCAGTGACTAAATCACACCTTAATAATGAATTTAGAAGGGGACGTAAACATTCAAATGTGAAAAAAATAAGAATCCACGACCTGAGACATTCTCACGCAAGTTTATTAATTGAAATGGGATTCCCACCGCTTCTAATCTCTGAACGGTTGGGGCATGAGAAAATAGAAACCACCTTACAGACCTATTCCCATTTATATCCAAATAAACACACCGCCTTATCGGATAAATTGGAAGAATTAAATAATAGTACGTTTTGAGTACGCTAGACAAATTAAAAACCGCTAGAACCATTGATTTTACAGGCTCTAGCGGATTTTTCACATCTATTCAACCTCAATAGTAATTACAATATCACCCTTATCCTTTTTCCCTTCATGGCCCTTTACCGCCTTAAAGTCATCAGTATTAGTAATAATCATCATAACCGTCATATCATATCCCTTTTCAATCAATGACTTAAACGAAACTTCAACCAGCCGTTCTCCCCGCTTCACAGTTTGTTCCTGTTTTACAAAGGATTTAAAGCCTTCCCCATTCAAATCAACAGTATTAACACCAATATGAATCAATACTTCAATACCTTCTTTGGTCGTAATACCAATCGCATGGAGTGTCGGGAACAATGTCGAAATCGTTCCGGACACCGGTGCTTCAATGATACCGGTATCACAATCTGTAATTATCCCAATGCCTTTCCCCAGCATGCCACTATTAAATACTTCATCCTTTACTTTAACAATATCAACGACTTCTCCTGCAATAGGATTTGTCAATTCATATGGATTTGAATCCACTTCTTCAGATGCTTTTTTCAAACGACTAAATAATCCCATGTTATTCTACTCCTTAAATATCATATGATTCATTAATTATACAAGTTCTCACCATTTGAAGCAATACATTTTTTATACCATTCAAAAGAATCTTTTTTAAATCTTTCATTTGTTCCATTACCTTCTTCATCCCGATCCACATAGATAACGCCATAACGTTTACTCATCTCAATAGTACCGCAAGAGACAATATCTAAAATTCCCCACATTGTATATCCGATTAACTCTACGCCATCTTTAATGGCTTCTTTCATCTGTTCCACATGAGCTTTTAAATATTCAATACGATATGGATCATGGACACTGCCTTCTTGTTCCAGCACATCGTGTGCTCCTATGCCATTTTCCGCAATAAATACCGGAAGCTGATAACGGTCATACATATCATTTAAGGAAATTCTTAAACCGACAGGATCAATCTGCCAACCCCAGTCACTTGCTTTAAGATATCGGTTCTTATTACCGGAAACAAGATTCCCACTTGCTTTTTCCACATTCTCATCAGTCGATGAAACCATTGACATATAATATGAATAGGCTACAAAATCTATCGTATTTTCGGCCAATATTTCATCATCACCGGGTTCTTTGACAATATGAATATTATTTTCCTCAAACATTCTTTCAGAATAAGAAGGATATTTCCCTCTCGCCATAATGTCTGTATAAAAATAATTCTTATAATTATCATCTAATATCATCTGCATTACATCTTCCGGCCTGCAAGTCATCGGATATGTAGCAAACCTGGCAATCATTCCGCCAACCATGGAACCTGGAAGGATTCGATGAGCTGCCTTAATAGCTAACGCATTTGCAATGAACTGATGATGAGTACACTGGAAAATAGCACTCTCATAGTCCTCTTCCTGATCCTTAATCAGGCAGCAGCCATTATAGGGATTAAATTTAGCGCAATTGATTTCATTGAAAGGCAGCCAGAAATCTACCCTTTTCCCTATACGTTCAAATAAAGTTGTGGCATATCTTATATAAAAATCAATCAATTTCCTGTTTTTCCAGCCGCCATATCCGGTAACAAGATTAACAGGTATATTATAATGCAGAATAGTCGCAAATACTTTCATTCCCCGCTTGTGGCATTCGTCAAATAAGTTAATATAATATTGAATCCCTTCCTCATTGGGTAATTCGTCATCTCCATTTGGAAATATTCTTGCCCAACTAATGGAAGTTCGAAATATTTTCAAACCCAATTCTTCTAACAGCGCCAGATCCTCTTTGTACTTATCATAAAAATCAATCCCCCACCGAAAGGGATAATGAGTTGCATCGGTTGCATTAAGCGCCTCGTTAAATCTTTTACTGGTCATATTGATATTACGGTTTTCATCTCTCTTGGCCCTGTTCCATGAAGTATCAAAATATCTAAGATCCTGTGTATCAAGACCTTTTCCTCCCTGATCCCAACAGCCATCTGCCTGTGAGGCAGAAATAGCGCCGCCCCACAAAAAATTATCCGGAAATTTCTCTCTCAAATCACTTCGCTCCTATCTCTTTTAATAATTTATTATCTTTTTTAACCAAAACATATGTTACAGCAAAAGCTACAGCAAATGAAACAATACCACCTACAATTGCAAAAATAAAGTTTATATTATTATTGGGGTCTACGAAAATAGGAATCGTCGTTAGACCTGTCGGTCCAAATGTAATCCGTTTTACCCCTGCAATACCACAGACCAGGCCGCCGCTGCCACCGCCAATGAGGGCAGCCATAAAGGGTTTCCTTAATTTTAAATTTACACCATACATGGCTGGTTCAGTTACGCCCAATAATGCCGTTAAGCCTGTAGATCCTGCCATGGCTTTGAAATCAACTTCTTTTGCTAAAAGAGCAACGGCCAGAGCGGCGCCACCCTGCGCCATATTCGCTGCTAAAAAGCCAGGACCTATCATATCATAGCCACTGGCGGCAATTGCTGTCATAACTAAAGGAATTGTAACAACATAGTGCATACCAAACATAATAACAATTGGGGCTACAACACCGAAGATAATTGGTAATGACCAGGGAGCCTGTGTCTGAATAGTATTTAATACAGCTTCAAGACCCTTACCTACAATAGTTCCTAACGGTCCCACAAATACGAATGCAGCCGGAACCATGACAAGTAATGTAATCAACGGTTTTAAGAAAAACCGGACTGCTTTTGGAGATACCTTGTCGGCAAATCTTTCAACAAAAGAAGCAACCCAGATAACCAAAACAATGGGGATAACTGTAGAAGTATAGGTTGCTAATGTCACCGGGAGAACCCCAAAAAGTTTAACTGATTGCCCCACATCAACCAACGCTAAATAGTTAGGATGAATCATCATTAATCCCAATGTCATCCCGATCATTGGATTCGACTTGAACTTGACCGATGCCGTATAAGATAACATAATCGGCAAAAAGTAAAACGGGGTATCACCAACAAAATTTAAAATGACATAAGTTTGCGATTCCTTATCCAGTAAGCCGGTCATGGTTAAAATAATAAGTAGTGTTTTGATCATGGCTGACCCGGTAATGGCCGGCAGAATCGGTGTGAAAACCCCAGAAATCGTATCTAGGATAATTGAAAACTTACTCTTCTTTTCCCCATCTTCTTCAACAATATCTACTTTTCCGGTTTGTACCGATTCCCCCAGCAATGGTTTAAGTTCATTATAAACATGGGATACATCCGTCCCAATAATGACTTGATGCTGTCCCCCACTAATCACAACGCCCATGACACCCTTTATTTTTTTAACAGCATCTGAATCAAATTTACTTTCATCAATTAAATTAAAGCGCAGACGTGTCGCACAATGAGTAAGCCCCTTGACATTTTCAGAGCTACCGGCTCCTTCTAAAATCTCTTTAGCCAAATTTTTGTAATACATAAATTTTCCTCTCTTACCTTCTTAGAAATATTAACATTTTTCTATTTCTTTATAAGTCCAAATGTAATTATAAAAAAGAGTTGAATAAATAGCTATTTACGATATAATAATGTTAAACATTTAACTTTAAACTCATTATAATGTTTCATATTATTTTTAACAACATCAAAAATGTAGCTAGAAACTGTCAAAAAGTAAGGAGTATTTTAGAATATGAACGATAAAGAACTTGACCATTTATTACGACAAAATACAGAGCGGGAAGAATATTATTTAAAGCATCCGGGAAGTCCCAGCCCCCGGTATCAAACAATGGAGAGGATAACCCTTGACGGCAAGAAAATATACTGTTTTAATTTACCTCACTTGAAAGAAAATGAGGTTCTGATACGTAAAGATTCAAGATATACCTCAGTTCCTTTTTATGTACATACGAATATTAATCTGAATTATATCTACTCCGGTACATGTACCTATATGATAGATGATACCTCTATTACCTTGCAGCAAGGAGATGTCTGCATCTTCGACAAAGACGTTATCAGGGCAAAGATGCCTACAGGGGAAAATGATATTGTCATCAACATCAGCATGAGCAAAGATTACTTTTCAAGTGGCTTTATGAGCCATACAAGCGAGCAAAGTGTTATGGCCAGTTTTATATTGAATGCCCTCTCAAATAATAAAAATCATAATCATTATATTATCTTCCGGACAGATTACTCTCCTATCATTTGCAGCCTATTTAACAGTATACTGATAGAATACTTTGACAGTAAAATGTATAGCAGAAATATTATCCAATCCTATTTAAGAATTATCTTTTTAGAGCTTTTGCGCCTTTATCATGTCAATTCAGGCCGGCATTTAATACGCATCTCAAAAGACTCCTCCAATAACATTATTGATATACTCCACTACATCGAAAAGAATTATCGTATTTGTACCTTAGAAGACCTGGCAGGAAAATTCGGCTATCACCCGAAATATCTATCCTCACTTATAAAAAGCAAAACAGGTAAAAGTTTTAAAAGCATTCAACTGGAACAACGTTTGAATGTTGCCTGCTCTTTGTTAAAAAATACAAACCAGAATATTCAGGAGATCGCTAATCTGTCGGGTATTTCAAACTTAAATTTTTTTTATAAAAAGTTTGAAGGGTATTATGGCATGTCTCCTAAAGAATATCGTCAAAAGTATTAACCTCGCCTTTGCCATGTAACTCATAGCATGTGGTTTATTTTTATGGAGCCGATACAACCAAAAAGAGGCATGAAATTTCCATACCTCTTTTGCATTATCATTTATATTTTAGTAAAAAATATTGAACTTATCTCTAACACTTCTTCCGTTCTCTCTAACTGAGGCAAATGTTTCGCATTTTTGATAAGTGAAGCCTCAATAGATTGATTATAATATATATATTCATCAATGGTATTGCAAATGTTACCCTCTTTTGAACCTCCGATGATATATATGCTATGATTCATTTTCTTAATCGCATTGACAATATTAATATTGATAAAATGGCTGCATATGCTGGCATATAAGTACTTTGAGGATACACCGCCTAAATGAGCCGCCTCCCGATACGCTAAAATATCACTATTGCTAACTACATTGGCATCTGAAAAATAATCTTCTTTAAAGATCTTCTTTATAAAATAGCGGCTTGATACAATGTTATATACCAGTGTCCCGATAACAGGCGTTTCGAAAAAGTATTTCAACGCCTTATGATTTGCCTTAGGATACTTAGCTAATTGATTGATACTATCCGGATTAATAAACATTAACCGGTTAAAGTGTCCCGGTTCACTATGGCATGCCATCACTACCGGTGAAACAGAAGATCCACTGGCAATGATATCTGTTTTGCCTTTAATAATATCCTTGATAAAATCATTAATCATCTGCACATATAAATAATTCGTATAAGTAAGCTTAGGCTTATCGGAGCGGCCACAGCCCAACAAATCCATTGTATAAACCGTATGCTCCTTAGACAATTCCATGACCATATGCTTCCACTCATAATCTGAACTCATATGGGTTAAATCATGAATCAACAGCAGCGGTGATCCCTCTCCCTGCTTCGTATAATATATCTTCCCAAACCTCCAAACATACAAATTTCTTTTATCTGAAAACAAAACGTCCTTTATGGTAGCATGATAAAATACCAGCCGGTTTAAGATATATGCCGCAAAAATAGCCAGACCGCTTAACAAAGTAAAGCCAATCAGCTTCTTTTTATTCTTCAAATTAAAACCTCCTTCACTTTTGCATAATTCTATTATATGACAATTACTTCTTTCTTACAAACATTTTTTGATGGATATTTTATCAAGGATGATGTAAAATATATAAATGGTCAAAATCGAATTATAATAATGTTAACACAAGTTAACATTTGAAAGGATATGAAAATGAAAAATAGAATTATAGATTTACTCTCCGAAAACATTACGGAATTGTCAAAGAAAGCAATTAGTGAAATCATAGAAATACCTCCTAAAAGTGAGCTGGGGGATTTTGCTTTTCCTTGTTTTCAGCTGGCAAAAATTTACAGGAAAGCGCCACCTCTCATTGCTCAGGAACTGAAAGAAAAGATTGAATATGCAGAATTTTTGGATAGAATAGAGGTTAAAGGTGGATATCTCAACTTTTTTGTGGATAAAAATCAATTTTCAAAGCAAATTGTGGATAATTATTATAATCATCCACATTATGGTGCATCAAATGAAGGTTTTAATAAATCAATTTGTATTGACTACTCATCTCCCAACGTAGCAAAAAACTTTCATGTAGGTCATTTAAGAACGACAATTATCGGAAATTCCTTATATAAAATATTTTCAAAACTGGGATATGATGTCATTAGAATTAACCACTTAGGTGACTGGGGAACTCAATTTGGAAAGCTCATTGTCGCTTACAAAAAATGGGGAAGTAAGGAATTAATAGAAACCAACGGTATATCCGCTTTGATGGATATTTACGTGAAGTTTCATGAAGAAGCTAAAAAAGACGACACTTTAAACGACGAGGCACGTTTTTGGTTCACACGTATGGAAAACGGTGATAAAGAGGCATTGGAAGTCTGGCAATGGTTCCGAAACATTAGTTTAGATGAATTTATGCGTGTTTATAAAATACTAGATATTGAATTTGATTCTTATGCAGGTGAAAGCTTCTATAATGATAAAATGACGTCAGTCATTGAAGAACTAAGAGAGAAAAATTTGTTAAAATCTAGCGACGGTGCTAGAATTATTGAATTAGAGGCATATAATATGCCCCCCTGTCTGATTACCAAAAAGGATGGTAGCTCACTATATGCAACCCGTGATATTGCCGCAGCAATATATAGGAAACAAACATATGATTTTGATAAATGTATTTATGTTACTGGACTAGAACAAAAACTACATTTTGCCCAATGGTTCAAAGTAGTTGAACTTATGGGATATGACTGGTATATGGATTTACAGCATGTACCATACGGTCTTGTCAGTCTTAAAGAAGGAAAACTCTCCACCAGACACGGCAATGTGATTTATGCTGAAGACATACTTAACGAATCCATTCATAAAATAGAACGTATTATAGAAGAGAAAAATCCAAATATACCAGATAAAGAAATTGTTGCAAAGCAAGTCGGAATAGGTGCCATATTATTTAATGATTTATATAACCAAAGAATTAAAGATGTGACATTTGACTGGGATAAATTGCTCAATTTTGATGGAGAAACAGGTCCTTATGTACAGTATACCTATGCAAGGGCAGCCAGTGTTATTCGCAAAATTGGTGATATTCCACGTAAAATAGATTATCTATACCTTACTGACGAAGCCTCAATGGCCTTATTAAAGGAAATTGATCGCTATCCCTCAATTATTAAGGAAGCAGCAAAAAAATTAGAACCTTCAGTAGTCGCCAGATATTCAATGGCTCTTGCTCAAGCATTTAATAAATTTTATCATGATAATCAAGTCAATGTTGAAGATAATTCGGTTAAATATACAAGAGCAAACATTGTAATTATAACAAAAAATTTAATTAAAGATTCATTAGGTTTGTTGGGTATCGAGTGTCCCGAGCAAATGTAGGAAAGAGGATGTTTCACGTGAAACATCCTCTTTCCAAATATATGTATTATTGACAAAATGTTTCACGTGAAACATTAAAGATTACTTATTTATGCTATAGCTATTCATAAGAAAAGATGATATAATATTCTATAAGTCATAAAAACAAAGGGGGTAGACCGTGGGTAGAATTATTGCAGTTGCGAACCAAAAAGGTGGTGTTGGTAAAACAACTACATCTATTAATTTAGCCGCCTGTTTAGCTGAAAAGAATAAAAATGTGCTATCAATTGATATTGATCCACAAGGAAATACAACCAGTGGATTAGGCATAGACAAAAACAATTTAGAAAATACAATTTATGAACTTTTCTTGAATGAATGTACCTTTAATGATTGCGTACAGACCAGTGTAATGGAATCTTTGTGCGTAATACCTTCAAATGTGAATCTATCTGGTGCCGAAATAGAGCTGGTATCTATGGAAAATAAAGAATATCTTTTAAAAGACAAGCTTGATTCTATAAGAGACGATTTTGATTTTATTATTATCGACTGTCCTCCATCATTAAATCTTCTTACAGTTAATGCAATGACTGCAGCAGATACTATTTTAGTACCTATTCAATGTGAATATTATGCTTTAGAAGGATTAACCCAGTTAATACATACCATAGACTTAATCAAAAAGCGATTAAATCCTAATCTTGAAATCGAAGGTGTTGTTTTCACAATGTATGACGCCAGAACTAATTTATCATTGCAGGTTGTCGAAACTGTAAAACAGAATTTAAATCAAAAGATATACAAAACCATTATTCCCAGGAATATTCGTCTTGCTGAAGCCCCCAGCTATGGTATGCCTATTATTTTATATGATACCAAATCATCTGGCGCAGAAGCTTACCGTTTTCTTGCTGAGGAAGTCATAGAGAAAGAGGAGGAGAACCAATGGCTGTAAAGAAAAGAGGCGGTCTGGGTAAAGGTCTTGACGCCTTAATTACACCAGCACCCGATAGAAATTCAACAAATGCAGAGGATATCCCTGTGCCAGCAGAAACCAACCTCAAAATTGATGAAATAGAACCTAACCGGTCACAACCAAGAAAGCATTTTGATGAAGATACCCTAGTAGAATTATCAGAATCTATTAAGCAATTTGGTATTCTTCAGCCTCTTTTAGTTCAAAAGATGGATGAATACTATGCAATTATAGCTGGTGAACGGCGATGGAGAGCCGCAAGAATGGCAGGTTTAAAGGAACTTCCGGTTATTATTAAAGATTATTCTCCCATTGAGGTTGTAGAAATATCTTTGATTGAAAACATACAGAGAGAAGATTTGAATCCTATTGAAGAAGCTATGGCTTTTCAACGTCTAATTGATGAATTTGGTTTAAAACAAGACGAAGCAGCAGAAAAAGTTTCCAAAAGCAGAACCGCTGTTACCAATTCCTTACGGCTTTTAAAGTTAGACAACCGTGTGAAACAAATGATTATTGATGATATGATCAGCAGTGGTCATGGACGGGCTCTGCTTCCTATCGAAGACCATGAAACACAATATTATATTGCCACAAAGATATTTGATAGTAAAATGAGTGTCCGAGAAACAGAAAAACTTGTTAAAAGCTTAGTTAATAATAAGCAAAAGCCAGCAAAAAAGGAAACTAATGAAAACCAATTAGCTTATCGGGAACTTGAAGAAAAGATCAAGTCCATTGTTGGTACTAAAGTAACTATCAACAGTAGAAATAATAATAATAAGGGAAAAATCGAAATAGAATATTATTCTATGGAAGAACTAGAGAGAATTATCGATTTATTTGAATCAATAAATTAGGAGGTACATATGGGAAACACTATTTTTTATGGTATGATAGCAGCCATGTCCGTATTGTTCTTATTAGTTATAATACTATTTGTGCGGCAAAGTAGTTTACATAAAAAATATAAATCTTTCATGAAAGGGCGTGGGGGTAAAAGTATAGAAGAGCTCCTGAAAACCAGAATTGATGAGATAGATAATTTAAAGGAAAATGATGCCATTATAAACAAAGATATGAGATATATTCATAAATCAGTGGTAAATTCATTTCAAAAATGTGGCATTGTCAAATATGATGCATTTAAAGAAATGGGCGGAAAATTAAGCTTTGCGTTGGTTCTGCTAAACGAGCAAAATACAGGTTTTATTTTTAACTCCATACATAGCCGTGAAGGGTCTTACACATATATCAAGGAAATCATTAAAGGTGAATCTTATACAGCTCTTGGAGATGAAGAAGCAGAAGCATTGGAGATGGCAAAACAGTCTACGGTTGCCAACATAAAATAAATTTATTGGCGTCTTAAAGGGACCTGACTTTTATAAGGAAGGTCCCTATCTATGAATTTCATTCTGCTTTTATCCCGATAGAAATATAATGGTAAATCTAGAATACCGGCATTACAATAACTTTTAGCAATTTTAGTTTTCTCTTGTTATATATCATAAATTCATACGAATATGTTCTATCCCCGCATCTAAAAAAACATCTCCATATTCCTTAAATCCCAATTTTTTATAAAATCCCACCGCCGTTAACTGAGCTTCAACTAAAATATCCTTTCCATTCATTTCTTTAGTTTTTTCTATTAACAATTTCATGGCCACTTCCCCATAACCTTGCTTCCTATATTTTTTAAGAGTAGCTACACGGCCTATTTTATATTTTCCACAGCCCTTATCGATTAACCTGGCCGTAGCAGCCGGCTCCCCTCCATCAGTATAAACAATAACATGGCCACAGCTTTCATCAATATCATCAAATTCCAATTCGTGAGGTACTTTTTGTTCAAGTTCAAAAACATCATAGCGTATTTGATAACAATCCTTTAAATCATCTTTTTTACCATCTAAATAAACAGCTTTCATTAAACTAATGGCTCCTTTCTTGGTATCCCGGCTCTCCTGGGATACTTTTTATTTGTTTTTTCTACTTTATCAATACATATCAAGGCTCTGCTTATTACAGTAGACGGCAGATAATAATCTTTGATATCACCAATTCTTCCTCCCAAAATCCTCACAGCCCTTTTTGATGCTTCAATTTCCTCTATAGAATGACCCGATTTATATGAAATGAATTGCCCTCCGACTCTCACAAAAGGGAGGCAATATTCCGTGAGAACAGCTAAATTAGCCACAGCCCTTGAAACGCAATAATCAAACTGCTCTCTAAACCTGGTATCCTGGCCCAACTCTTCAGCTCTCCCATGAACTGCAATAGTATTCTCAAGCTTTAACTCATGAATAACATCATTAAGAAATCCGACTCTCTTATTTAGCGAATCTGCTAAAACAATATCTAAGTCTGGAAAAGCTATTTTCAGTGGTAATCCGGGGAATCCAGCACCAGTTCCCACATCTATTATTTTAATGCGTTGGTTTAATGATATGACATAAATTAATGCCAGACTATCAACAAAGTGTTTACATAAAACTTCTTCAAAATCTGTAATTGCTGTAAGATTCATAACTTTATTTTTTTCAACCAACATATGATAATAATCTAAAAACTGCTGCTCTTGTTTCTCAGATAATAATATATTTAATGCTTTCAGGTCAGATTTGAACTTTAAAATTGTCTCCATATCAGTTCACCTTAAATTGTTCTAAATATATCAGCAATACGGAAATGTCAGCCGGAGTCACACCGGATATCCGGGATGCCTGTCCGATGGACATCGGCCTTATGGCCGTAAGCTTTTGCCTGGCTTCAATTCTTAAACCATTTAACTTTGTATAGTCAATATCATCAGGAAGCTTTTTTGCTTCTAGTTTTTTAAATTGCTGTACTTGTTTTAATTGTCTGTTAATATATCCCTCGTATTTAATATGAATATTAACCTGCTCTATGACATCTTCCGGTAAACTTTGTCTCCCCACATCTATTGATTCAAGTATTTCATAAGATAATTCCGGTCGTCTGATTAATTCCGCCAATGTAACTGCCGTTTTCAGGCTGGTACTTCCACAAGATGCCATAAGTTCTTGGACTTTTTTACCTGTTCCAATATTAACATTTTTCACTCTTTCAATTTCATTTTCAATCAATTCTTTTTTCTTTTCCAAGTTTACATAACTCAGCTCATCTATAAGGCCGGCCTTATATCCTATTTCGGAAAGCCTCAAATCTGCATTATCCTGTCTTAATAAAAGTCTATACTCCGCCCTGGAGGTCATCATCCGATAGGGCTCCTTCGTTTCCTTTGTTACCAAATCATCAATAAGAACGCCTATATAGGCATCTGACCTTTGTAATATAACCGGTTCCCTGCCTGATATTTTCATGGCCGCATTAATACCGGCCATAAGCCCCTGGGCAGCAGCTTCCTCATATCCGGAGCTTCCATTCATTTGACCTGCACTATACAACCCATTAATGTGCTTGAACTCCAATGTAGGTTTCAACTGGGTTGCCGGAATGCAATCGTATTCAATGGCATATGCATTTCTAACAATTTTAGCATTTTCAAGTCCCTTTACAGAACGGTACATCTCATATTGAACATCTTCCGGCAGGGAACTGCTCATTCCTCCAACATACATTTCATGGGTATAAAGTCCTTCCGGTTCAATAAAAACCTGATGCCTGTCCTTATCTGAAAATTTCACCACCTTATCTTCAATGGAAGGGCAGTACCTTGGCCCGGTTCCTTCTATGACCCCCGCATAAAGAGGAGAACGGTTTAAATTTGATTGAATTACTTCGTGGGTTTTCTCATTAGTATAAGTCAGCCAGCAAGATACTTGTTTTTTCTGGATATCTTCAGGATCCGTCGTAAATGAAAAAGGAACAATACGTTCATCACCAAATTGCTCAGACATTTGACTATAATCAATCGTTCTTCCATCCAGCCTTGCAGGCGTACCTGTTTTAAACCTGACAAATTCTACACCAATTCTTTGAAGCGCTTCCGTTAAATAATTTGCAGACTGCAGGCCGTTTGGACCAGTATGGGTTATAGATTCACCGCAGAGACATCTGGCATTTAAATAAGTACCTGCAGCTAGAATAACTGCTTTGCATTGATAAATACAATCAGTATAGGTTTTTAATCCACAAACTTCCCCATTTTCTAATAAGATATCCACAATTTCTGCTTGTTTAATTGTTAAATGTGGATTATTTTCAAGGACACGGCGCATTTCCTTGGTATATTCTAATTTATCAGCCTGTGCCCTTAAAGAATGAACTGCCGGTCCTTTAGATTTGTTGAGCATCTTGGACTGTATAAATGTCTTATCAATAATTCGGCCCATTTCTCCCCCCAGGGCATCAATCTCCCTGACTAAGTGACCTTTTGAACTTCCCCCAATATTAGGATTACAGGGCATTAATGCAATACTGTCAATGCTTACCGTAAACATAATTGTTTTAAGACCCAGCCTTGCCAGAGCCAGTGCGGCTTCGGATCCGGCATGGCCGGCTCCGATGACAGCAGCATCATAAGATTCATATATATATGACATTTTATCTACTCCATTCATACAATATTATTTCCCCATACAAAAATCGCTGAAGATTTTATCTATTAAATCTTCACCAACAGATTCTCCAATAATACTTCCTAATACTTCATAAGCATTCATTAAATCAATTGAAAAGAAATCCTCCGGTAAACCCTCGTCAATACTATTTAATACCAGATTCAAACTATCAATAGATTCCTTAATCGCTTCTTTCTGACGTACATTCGTAATATAAATCTCATCATTAAAAGATACGTTACCCTTAAAAAACATATCTTTAAGAACGGATTCTAGTCCTTCAATACCTGTTTCTTCCTTTGTAGAAATTTCTACCACTGCCTTATTCAAGTACCTTAAAACATCTTCTTTAGTTACAACTAAATCTAAATCTATCTTATTTAAGAGTATAATAACTTTCTTATCTTTTATAAATTCAATAATCTCAAAATCATTTTCATCAAGATGAGTTGTTCCATCAACAACATATATAATTAAATCTGCATCCTCAGCAAATTCCTTTGCCTTATTAACACCTATCTTTTCGACGATATCTTCAGTATTTCGAATACCTGCAGTATCTACAATATGAAGAGGTATTCCCTTAATATTGATATAGTCATCTAAAATGTCTCTTGTAGTTCCTGGGATATCTGTTACAATAGCCTTTTCGTCCCCCACAAGGAGATTTAACAGCGAAGATTTACCAGCATTAGGCTTTCCGACAATTACAGTGTTAATCCCTTCTTTAATAATTCTACCAAAATTCGACGAATCCAGTAATCTTTCAAGTATTGCTATATTATGATTAACATGAGCCAGTAATTTTTCATTAAAACCATCAATTCCTATATGCTCCGGATCATCCATAGCTGCCTCAATATAAGCTATATCTTTAATCATATTATCTCGAATATCATTTATTTTTTCGAGAATATTACCCTTTAATTGTTTAACGGAACTCATCAATGCAAATTCACTTTTTGAATTAATCACATCGATTACGGCTTCGGCCTGGGTTAAATCAATTCTTCCATTTAGAAAAGCTCTTTTAGTGAATTCACCTGGTTCGGCAGGTCTGGCGCCATATTTAAAAACTGTTTCCAGTATTTTATCCATAACTACAACACCGCCATGACAATCTATTTCCACCACATCTTCAGCGGTATAGCTGGCAGGACCTTTCATGACCAGTACCAGAACTTCATCTATCAATATTTCACCGTCGTATATATAACCATGATGAATTGTATGGCTTTTGACATCTAACAGATTCTTATGGTCGTCCTTGCTTCTAAATATACGGCTAACAATCTCTATGGCATGACTCCCGCTCAATCTTATCTTACCAATACCCGCATTTGTCATACCAGTAGAAATAGCAGCAATTGTAGAGTCTTTCATTATAAATTCCTTTCTTTAAAGTTTTAAATCTTTACTAGTTAAAAATAGTGTTACAAAATATAATCGATTAGGAATCATATTTTGCAACACTTCCGAGAATATTCAGCAACTAATTCTGTCCAAATTAATTGTCTTTTTTATTCTTTTTTAATGTTATAACTATATTTCGGTTTGGCTCATCGCCTTCACTATGTGTCTCAATAAAGCGATCTCCTTGCAAAGCTGAATGTATGATTCTTCTTTCATATGGATTCATTGGTTCCAAAGAAACAGGACGTCGGTTTCTTTTAACCTTATAAGCCATATTCTTAGCCAGAGTCTCTAAAGTTTCTTTTCTTCTTTCTCGATAATTCTCAGTATCAGTCTTAACCCTAATATAAGATTCGCTGTCTTTATTGACAACTAAGCTAATAATATATTGGAGTGAGTCCAGGGTCTGTCCCCTTTTACCGATTAAAATCCCCATTTCTTCACCATCAAAGTTAATATTCATATTACGGTTATCTTCATCATATTCAATCTTAACTTTTACATCTAAATTCATAGCTTTAAATAATTTATCTAAGAATTCATATGTGTGATCAATAATATTAAATTTCTTACGAACCTTAATAACCGCCTGGCGGCTGCCAATAATGCCGAATAGTCCGCTGCTTCCTTTTTCGATAACCTCATATTCTATCTTATCACTGGTTGTTTCCAACTTGATAAGAGCCTTAGTTATTGCATCATCAACTGTTTTAGCACTGATTTCAATATAATCCATGATTAAAAACCTCCCAATCCTTAATCTTTACGCTTCAGCATATTTGCATAATCTGAAATACTTCCCTTGCCTTCTACTCTATTTTTATCAATGGGTTTATAATCTTTTTTGTCATCTTTAACTGTCGTATTTGCAATTTCTGAGATCGATTTACGCTTTTTAGCCTCTTCGGCGGCTTCAAACTGCTTTGTATTCATACTTGCATATTGCTCAAATCTTGATGGCTTATCTCCCCGTTTTTCCGCTTTCTTTGCAGCCTTTTCTTTGTTTTTCTCAATTAATTGATCAATGCCCTGACTATCAATATATTTATTAGCAATCACTGTCGCCAATGTCCCAAAAACAGCATTAACAATCCAGTATAAGCCAACTCCTGCCTGCAGGCTCAAGCTAAAGAAGAAAGACATAATTGGGAAGATTGTATTCATCATCTTCATAGAACCACCCATGGGGTTGTCCTGACCAGACTGGCTTTGCGCTTGTGTGGCTGCACTAACCTTTGTTCTTAAAAACTGCGAAGCCATAGCCAGTATGGGAATTAAAATTCCCGGCCACCAGCCGCCGGTCAAAGGTGAATCAGCTATATTAAGTCCTCCAACCATTGAATTAATATTCATAATAGTGCCTTCAGTATTCTGAATAGCATCAACAACAGCAGGAGATGAGCTAAAAGCCGCACTTAAATCGGCCCATCCATCACTTCTCAGTTGATAAAGCATATCAACAATCTTATCAATATTAGAAAAATCAAAATTCGATACCCTTAGGCTTAATTCTGAAATTAAATTATTAGCAATATCAGAACCACCGGCCACCTGGCTGATTGGCTCGGCAACCTGCAAATAAAGCGCTTTAACAGGTTCTATATAAGCAGGTATATTCATAATAACCTGATAAAGGGCAATCATAATAGGTAAGGTAATAAGCATAGGCAGACACCCGCTTACTGTATTTGTACCATATTTTCTATAGACCGCCTGAATCTCATTATTCATCCTCATCTGAGATTCCTGATCTTTTTTATTCTGATATTTATTCCTTATCTTATTGATTTCAGGATTCATAACAGCAGTTAACTTTGTAAATTTCTGCTGACGAATTGTCAGCGGAATCATTAGTAAGTTAACAATTAATGTAAATAATATAATCGTTAAAGCCAGATTAGCAATACCAACAACTTCCAGAAATTTGTAAATATAATTCATGATAAAACCTAATAATGTCGCAAATGGACCTAAAATACCGCCTGTCTTTGTTAAAACTAAAAAATCCAAACTGTTACCTCCTTGATTACGGAACAGGATCATATCCACCTTTTGCAAATGGATGACACCTTAATATTCTTTTTATTGATAATAAGCTTCCTTTAAAAGCTCCGTATTTTTCAATTGCTTGTATCGCATATTCAGAACATGTGGGAAAATAAATACAATGGCTCCTTGTTTTTAATGGAGACAAATACTTCCTATAAAACCTGATTATCGTAACTAAAAACTGCTTAATTATCTTCATTCATATCCCATCTCTTAACAATTTTATGGATGCGGGCCAGATGGATTAATCCATTTTTTATTTCACGGAATCCGATATTTTTAGAATTAACCCGGGCAACTATAATAATGTCTAAACCTGTGATAAAGTTTTCTTCATTAAGCCGGTAACTTTCTCTTATTAAACGTGTAATCCGATGTCTTACAACACTGTTACCTACTTTCTTACTGACAGAAATCCCTAATCTGTTCTTTCCTATTCCATTCCTCATCGTATACATAACCAAATATTTATTCGCATACGATATTCCATGATTATAAACATAACGAAAATCTTTATTTTTTTTAAGTGATTCAGTATATTTCATAATATCCTAAAGAAAAAGGTCACATATATGCGACCTAAGCTGATAATTTATGTCTCCCTTTGGCTCTTCTTGCAGCTAATACTTTTCTTCCGTTAGCTGTCCTCATTCTTTTTCTAAAACCATGGACTCTTGCTCTTTTTCTCTTTTTAGGTTGATATGTCATCTTCATGGATATGCACCTCCTTCTATAACTTCAAGTATTCCTACTCACTTTATTAGCTAAAATATCTACTTTATTATATTAGTTAAGACCCCCGACGTCAAGCAAAACATCATTTTTTTTATACTTTTTTAAAGCATCTCTATAATTTGTATATTAAAATATCATTAATAACAACATATTGATTTTCTATGAAGACTTACTTCGGTGGTTAAAATTTGAGGATTAACATAACTTTATCCACAAAATGTGTATAACTTGTGGATAACATTTAAATAACTAGTTTATAACTTTTTCAAATCTTACAAAGTTCTACAAAAAACCTTGATTTTAAAGCTTTTTGACTGATGTGAAAATTCTTGATAAATTATAAACAATTATTTTAAAGTTTAAATAATAGAAAACTTATGTCAATTATTATTGTCACCTTATAAATATTATTTTTTTAATTAGATTGTAAATTTAACGAATTTGTTATAAAATATAGAGTAGTGCGGTTGTACCTCAGAGCAGATTACTGTTTGCAACTAAATTTATAATTAGGGGGATTATGATGATAAACATAATTCATAACAGATGGAATGAAATACTTGAAACAATGAAAATAGAACATGATATCTCTGAAGCAGCATTTAAAACCTGGGTACAGGCCCTCTCTGTACATTCAGTTAATGGTAATGTTGTTTATGTCACTATAAAGAAAGAACTTTCTTCAGGTATTGATTATATTATCAAGAAGTATAAACTGCCATTACAGGTAACTATGTCTGAACTTTTAGATTGCCAGCTGGAAATAGAAATAGTCGCTCCAGATTCAATACCGGATTCGATATCAGAATCCAAGCCGGATAAAGATGCCGGATCTGTATCGAATGGTAATAATCTTAATCCAAAGTATACATTTGACACTTTCGTTGTTGGGAAGAATAATGAACTGGCTCATGCGACTGCCCTTGCAGTTGCAGAAGATCCCGGTAGTTATGGCAATCCATTATTCATTTATGGAGGTGTAGGTCTCGGTAAAACACATTTAATGCATTCCGTAGCCTATTATGTCCTCCAGAGAAAACCTAACTGGAGGATTATATACGTAACATCTGAAGCTTTTACGAATGAATTAATTTTTTCAATTAAAAATCAGCATATTGAAGAGTTTAAAAGTAAGTATCGTGACATTGACATGTTACTAATTGATGATATTCAATTCATCGTCGGAAAAGAAAGTACACAGGAAGAATTCTTCCATACATTTAATACATTATATGAAGCCAAGAAGCAGATTATTATTTCATCAGATAAACCTCCCAAAGATATTGAAAATCTGGAGGATCGCCTCATATCCAGATTCAAGGTGGGCTTAACCGTTGATGTACAGCCGCCCAACTATGAAACCCGTATGGCTATTCTTAATAAGAGGGCGGAACTTGAACATATTAATATTGATCAAGATTGTATGCACTATGTGGCCGATAATATAAAATCCAACATTCGTGAATTGGAAGGTGCACTAAATCAAATTAATAATTTTTCCAGATTAAAAAATAAAGCTATCGATATTAATCTTGTTAAAGAAGCTCTTGAAAATATTATTTCACCAGATATCAACAAACCAGTAACACCTGAACTAATTATTGAGATTGTATCTGAACATTTTAATTTACCTCCTTCAGATATCAGAGGGCAGAAAAGAAGCAGGGACATAGCTTACCCTCGTCAGATATGTATGTACTTATGCCGTAAAATGACTGATAATTCCCTTCAATCTATTGGTAACTTCCTTGGTAAAAAGGATCACTCAACAATTCTCCATGGAGCCGATAAAATTGAAAACGATATTAAGAATGATGAATCATTGGCAAACACAATCGAAGTACTTACTAAAAAGATAAATCCTAATCAATAATTCACATATTATTCACATGGCTTATCCCCAAATTGTGAGTAATATATTTTTTCAAATGATTATTCAGTGTATAACAATGTGAATAATCATTTGATATGTTGTTAAAACTTATCAGGCATTTTATACTGATGTGGAAAACCATGATAATTTAAACATAAATAATTAATTTATGAACACACTTATTAAACCCTGCATACCTTTTATTTAAAGGGCAACGAGAGTTATTAACATTTTCACAGCGCCTACTACTACTGCTACTAAATTCTTTTTATATATTTATATATATGCATTGACTATAAAGTTATGCACAATTTTATTAAATTAATTTCATCGAAAAGGAGTTATAAATATCATGAAAATAATATGTAATAAAACCGAACTGCTGCAAGGCGTCAATACCGTTCTAAAAGCCGTATCCAGTAAAACAACAATGCCTATTCTTGAATGTATACTTATAAATACAACTGATGGTATTATTAAGTTGACTGCTAATGATATGGAATTAGGCATAGAAACCAAAGTTGATGGTGATATTCTCGGTAAAGGAATGATAGCCCTTGAAGCAAAACTATTTTCTGACATTGTCCGTAAATTACCTGACAGTGAGGTCATTATAGAAACTAATGACAATCATAAAGCGTTAATTACCTGTGAAAAATCCAAGTTTAATATATCTGGAAAATCAGGGGAAGATTTTGCTTATCTTCCTGATATAGTAAAAACTAATAGTATCGCTATCTCCCAATTTTCTTTAAAAGAAATTATCAGACAGACTATTTTTTCTGTCGCTGATAATGAAAGTAATAAATTAATGACCGGGGAACTCTTTGAAATCAATGAAAACGAATTAAAAGTTGTATCATTGGATGGCCACCGTATATCAATCCGAAATTTAGAGTTAAAAAATACTTATCATCCGATTAAAGTGGTGGTACCTGGAAAGACTCTAAATGAAGTAAGTAAAATACTTGGAGGAGATTTGGAAGATAAAGTGAAAATTTCATTTACTGATCGCCATATTGTTTTTGAATTTGATCAGACAATTGTAGTAAGCCGTTTAATAGAAGGTGAGTATTTTAGAATTAATCAGATGCTCTCGAGTGATTATGAAACAAAAATCAATGTAAATAAAAAAGAACTGCAAAATTGTATCGAAAGAGCTTCACTACTGGTCAATGAGAATGATAAGAAACCCATTATTATTACAATCAATGATGGTTCCTTGGAATTAAAAATTAGTTCAATGATTGGATCTATGAATGAAAATATTGATATTACCAAAGAAGGTAAAGATATCATGATTGGGTTTAATCCTAAATTTATATTAGATGCCCTAAGAGTTATTGATGATGAAACAGTAAGTATTTATTTAGTAAATCCTAAAGCGCCTTGTTTTATAAAGGATGCCAAAGAAAGTTATATATATCTTGTTTTACCTGTTAGTTTTAATGCAGATTAACCGCTTTGGCTTTTGAAGAGATACCGCAAAATTCTTCTGTGGTGTTGTGGAAAGAATGGAGAACGAAATGGATCAGATTAAATTAAGAGATGATTATATTAAATTAGGGCAGGCGCTAAAAGCAGCAGGTCTGGCAGGATCTGGTATAGACGCCAAAATGTTGATACAAGATGGCAGGGTCAAAGTCAATGGCAATATAGAATACCAAAGAGGAAAAAAATTGTATGATGGCGATATTGTTGAATTTGATTCAGAGTTGATAAAAATAGTGAAATAGTCGGGTGTTAATTGTGATCATTAAGTCTCTTGAACTAAAAAATTATAGAAATTATAAAGAATTATATATGGAATTTGATTCTGGTATCAATATTCTGTATGGGAATAACGCCCAGGGTAAAACTAATATTTTAGAGGCTATCTATGTCTGCTCCACAACCAAGTCCCATAGAGGTAGTAAAGACAGGGATATTATTCATTTTAATGAAGAAGATGCTCATATTTGTATGAGAATTGAAAAAAATAATTTAATACATAAGATAGATATGCACCTTAAAAGAAATAGAACAAAAGGTGTAGCCATTGATGGCTTAGTTATCAAAAAGTCCAGTGAATTATTTGGCAGGGTCAATATTGTATTTTTTTCACCGGAGGATTTAAGTATCATTAAAAATGGACCTTCTGAAAGAAGGAGATTTATCGATTTAGAATTATGTCAACTTAATTCTTTATACCTTTATAATATTTCGCATTATAATAAGATAATCAACCAAAGAAACAATCTTTTAAAACAAATTTCATTTAATCCGGAACTTGAGGATACACTTGAAATTTGGGATATGCAAATGGTTGAATTTGGTAATAAAATCATTTATCAAAGAAACAATTTTATTAATGATTTAAATAAAATTATTTATGCTATTCATCAAAAGCTTACCGGAGGCAGAGAAGAACTTCTTATCAAATATGAAGCCAATGTTCTTCCAGAAGAATTCTCTGATAAAATAATAAGTAAAAGAGAAAGTGATATTAAATTTAAAACAACATCTGTAGGCCCCCATCGTGATGATATGAGTTTTTATGTGGGAGGAATTGATATAAGACGGTTTGGTTCACAGGGACAGCAGAGAACAGCAGCTTTATCACTTAAATTAGCAGAAATAGAATTAGTCAGACAATTAATCAATGATAAACCAATTCTTTTATTAGATGATGTTTTATCAGAGCTTGACAGCTTCAGGCAGAATTATTTATTGGAAAGTTTAAATGATATCCAGACAATTATTACATGTACAGGGCTTGATGAATTCATTAATAATCAATTCCATGTGAATAAAGTACATAAGATTGTAGAGGGTGAATTGGAATTAGTTAATCAAGTTAATGAATATTCTCAGTTAACACTGAGAATTCTCAGCGAGGCTGAGAAAGGAGGAACATTATGAGTGAAGAATATGGTGCAGGCCAGATTCAAATATTAGAAGGACTGGAAGCAGTCAGGAAAAGACCAGGAATGTATATTGGAAGTACATCTTCAAAAGGTTTACATCATCTGGTATATGAAATAGTGGATAATGCAGTTGATGAAGCGCTGGCAGGATTCTGTGATACGATTATAGTTACTATTAATAAAGATAACTCAATTACTGTTATTGATAATGGACGTGGAATACCTGTAGGTATACAGGAAAAAGCTGGTATACCCGCAGTTGAAGTCGTGTTTACAATTCTTCATGCCGGAGGTAAATTTGGTGGTGGAGGATATAAAGTTTCAGGGGGCCTTCATGGCGTTGGAGCATCTGTTGTGAATGCATTATCCGAGTGGCTTGAAGTTATCGTCCATACTGACGGGAAGATGCATAAGCAACGATATGAAAAGGGACATGTTATTTATCCTTTGAAAGAAATTGGTGAGACCGAAAAAAGAGGTTCAATGGTTACTTTTTTACCTGATAAAGATATTTTTGAAGAGACAGTCTATGATTATGAAGTACTCAAACAAAGATTAAGAGAAATGGCCTTTTTAACGAAAGGCTTAAGAATTATTTTAAGAGATGAAAGAGAAGAAAATACTAAAGAACGTCTATTCCATTATGAAGGTGGTATTAATGAATATGTGGAATTTTTAAATAAACATAAAGATCCCTTATATGAAAACATCATCTACTGTGAAGGTATGAAAGATGATGTTTATGTTGAAGTAGCCCTTCAACATAACAGTTCATACAATGAAAGCTGTTATAGTTTTGTCAACAATATTACGACACCGGAGGGTGGTACCCATTTAGCCGGTTTTAGAACTGCACTGACTAAAACTTTCAATGATTATGCCCGTAAAAGTAAGCTGCTTAAAGATAGTGAAGCAAATTTAAGTGGAGAAGATTTGAGAGAAGGACTTACGGCTATCATCAGCATTAAGTTGGGAGAGCCTCAGTTTGAAGGACAGACTAAACAAAAGTTAGGAAATAGTGAAGCAAGAGGTGCGGTGGATTCTCTTGTCAGTGAGCGTTTAATGATTTTTCTGGAACAAAATCCAAGTGTCGGAAAGATTATTGTTGAAAAGGCCGTTATGGCTCAGCGGGCAAGAGACGCTGCAAGGAAAGCCAGGGAATTGACAAGAAGAAAAGGGGCTTTAGATACAATGAGTTTACCAGGTAAGCTGGCAGATTGTTCAGATAAGGACCCACGAAATTGTGAGATTTACATTGTTGAGGGTGATTCTGCCGGAGGTTCGGCAAAATCTGCACGTTCAAGGGCAACTCAAGCTATCCTGCCGCTTAGGGGTAAGATTTTAAATGTAGAAAAGGCAAGATTAGATAAGATTTTAATTAATAATGAGATTAAGGCAATGATTACGGCCTTTGGTACAGGGATCCATGAAGATTTTGATATTGATAAATTAAGATATCATAAAATTATCATTATGACTGATGCCGATGTGGATGGAGCCCATATTAGTACGCTTTTACTGACATTTTTATATAGATTTATGCCTGATTTAATAGAGGATGGTTATGTTTATCTGGCTCAGCCGCCTCTATACAAAGTTGAAAAGAATAAAAAAGCATGGTATGCCTATACGGATAAAGAACTTGATAATATTTTAGCAGAAATTGGAAGAGATCAGAGTAACAAAATTCAGCGCTATAAAGGCCTTGGTGAGATGGACGCCGAACAGCTTTGGGATACAACTATGGATCCTGAAAAGAGGATATTACTTAAAGTAACAATTGACGATGCCGAAAAAGCATCTATTGATAATATATTTACGACACTTATGGGTGATAAAGTAGAACCGAGAAGAGAATTTATAGAGACACATGCGAAGTATGTTAAGAATTTAGATATTTAATATAAATCCGAAATGGAGGAAATAAGATGGACGATATGAGTAATATCTTTGATAAAGTTCAGGAAGTCGACTTGCAGAAGACGATGGAAAAATCTTATATAGAATATGCTATGAGTGTTATTGCATCCAGAGCATTGCCTGATGTAAGAGACGGCCTGAAACCGGTTCAAAGAAGAATTTTATATGCCATGATTGAGTTAAATAACGGTCCGGATAAGCCACATCGAAAATGTGCCCGTATCGTCGGTGATACAATGGGTAAATACCATCCCCATGGTGATTCATCAATTTATGGTGCTTTAGTCAATCTGGCTCAGGACTGGTCAACAAGATATCCTCTTGTAGATGGCCATGGTAATTTTGGTTCTGTCGATGGTGATGGTGCAGCCGCCATGCGTTATACAGAAGCAAGATTAAGTAAAATTTCGATGGAAATGCTTTCTGATATCAATAAAGATACGGTAGATTTTACACCTAACTTTGATGAAACGGAAAAGGAACCTGCTGTTTTACCGGCAAGGTATCCAAATCTATTAGTCAATGGTACGACAGGTATTGCTGTGGGTATGGCAACGAATATTCCCCCTCATAACCTGACGGAAACCATTAATGGTGTATTGAAAATTATCGGGAATCAGATTGATGGTGATAGAGAAACCGAGATTGAAGAACTTCTTGATATTATTAAAGGTCCTGATTTTCCTACCGGAGCACAGATTCTTGGTATGAGAGGCATTAATGAAGCTTATCGAACAGGACGTGGTAAAGTTAAGGTACGTGCTGTCACTGATATAGAGCCTATGGCTAATAATAAACAAAGAATTGTTGTCTCAGAATTGCCATATATGGTTAATAAGGCAAAATTAATAGAGAAAATTGCTGATCTTGTTAGAGACAAGAAAATAGATGGTATTTCAGATTTAAGGGATGAATCTGACCGTCAGGGTATGCGCATCGTCATTGAATTAAAGAGAGATGCAAATGCTAATATTGTATTAAATCATCTTTATAAGCACACACAACTGCAAGATACTTTTGGTGTCATTATGCTTGCTTTAGTTAATAATGAGCCAATGGTTCTTAATTTAAAACAGATGCTTGAATTGTATCTTAAGCATCAGGAAGATGTTATTACCCGCAGAACAAAATATGAATTAAACAAGGCCGAAGAAAGGGCTCACATTTTAGAGGGATTATTAATAGCCCTTGATAATATTGATGAAGTCATCCGTATTATTCGTGCATCAAAAAATGTTGCTGAGGCCAAAGAACGTTTAATTGAAAATTTTGGATTAACAGATGTTCAGGCTCAGGCTATTGTAGATATGCGCCTGCGTGCATTAACAGGTCTGGAAAGAGAAAAGCTTGAAAAAGAATATGCCGAATTAATGGAAACGATTGAAAGGTTGAAAGCTATTTTAGGTGACAGAAAATTACTTCTTGGCGTTATTCGTGATGAAATTATTATTATCCGTGACAAATATGGTGATGATAGAAGAACTTCAATCGGATTTGATGATAACGAAATCACTATGGAAGATTTGATTAAGAAAGAAAATACAGTAATCGCAATGACTAAATTGGGTTACATAAAAAGAATGACTGTTGATAATTTCAAGAGTCAGAATCGTGGAGGAAAGGGCATCAAAGGTATGTCTACCATTGATGAGGATTTCATTGAAGACTTATTAATGACCACCACGCATCATTACATTATGTTCTTTACGAATAAAGGAAAAGTTTATCGGATTAAAGCCTATGAAATACCTGAATCTTCAAGAACATCAAGAGGTAATGCAATTGTTAACCTCCTTCAGCTGGAACCAGAAGAAAAAATTACTGCTTTGATTCCCATTGAAGAATATGATAAAGATAAGTATTTATTTATGGCCACAAAAAAAGGTATGGTTAAAAAGACTGCCATAACAGATTACCAGAATATACGTAAATCAGGCCTTTTAGCTATCAATTTAAGAGATGATGATGAGTTGATTGAAGTTAAATCAACAGATAATGACAATCATATTTTCTTAGTAACTATGCATGGACAATGTATACGTTTCCATGAAAAAAATGTAAGACCTACCGGCAGAACCTCCATGGGTGTTATAGGTATGAATTTGGATCCAAATGATGAGGTTATTGGTATGCAGTTGGATATCCAGGGTGAATCTCTATTAATTGTATCAGAAAATGGTCTTGGTAAGAGAACGGATATTAATGAATTTGCGGTTCAGCACAGGGGTGGAAAAGGTGTTAAATGTTATAAAATTACTGAAAAAACAGGAAATGTAGTTGGTATTAAGGCTGTTAATGAAGACCATGAAATTATGATGATTACTACTGGCGGTATTATTATAAGGCTTGCAGCTAAAGATATTTCAAAACTGGGGAGAATTACTTCAGGTGTTAAATTAATCAATATGGACTTAAATAATGATATTACTGTAGCAAGTATCGCAAAGGTTAGAGAGAAAATAGAAGATGGAGATTTGGCGGGTGAAGATCCTGAGCCAGAATCATAAAAATGGCGGTTTAAAAACCGCCATTTTTATAATTATTACTAGAGGAGGGGGAGAGTCAGGCAGATATTATCTACCTGACAGTATGAAAAATGAAAATCTATATTTAAAAGTTAATAAGCAATATGTATTAACTTATGACTCTATTATAAATTTTAAATGTGTCCAAAGTGTGGTTATTCAATAAATTAAAAGTGAATAAACTTTAAATTAATTTTTAGAATTGTGGATAAATCTTAATATATTTATAAATAAGCTATTAAATGAGGGAGGTACTGAAGTATCTTTCCACTCTGTCAGCCAGGATGGTAACGATGATTTTATCTGAACCATATTTTTTGGCCATCTGCCCGGCGGCCCATACATTGGCGCCCGAAGAAGTTCCGACCAGGAGTCCTTGTATTCTGGCCAGTTCTCTGGCTGTCTCAATGGCATCTTCATCGCTGACTTCAACCAAATCATCAATTATATCAACATCAAGTATATCGGGAATAAATCCATCCCCAATCCCCTGAATTTGATGAAGGCCTGGTTCGTGTCCAAGAATAGCAGAAACATTTTTAGGTTCTACGGCAACAATCTTTGTATCTGGATTTTTATCCTTAAAAAACTTACCGATACCCTGCAGCGTCCCTCCGCTTCCAATACCTGATATGAATATATCGACTTTTCCGTCAAGCTGATGATATATTTCAACGGCTGTAGTATCATAATGAATCTGTGGATTTGCCGGATTTTTAAATTGCTGAGGAACAAAATAATCATCTGAAGCAGCGGCAATACGTTCCACTTCGCTGACAGCACCGCCTATACTCAATTCGGACGGTGTAAGTACTAATTTGGCTCCTAAGGCTTTAATAATCTTTTTTCTTTCATCACTCATATTTTCCGGCATAACAATAATAACTTGATAACCTTTTTGTACACCACAAAGTGCTAATCCAATGCCTGTATTCCCGGATGTTGGTTCAATAATCGTCATTCCCGGTTTTAGTTTTCCGGAATTTTCAGCATCTTCAATCATATTTTTAGCGATACGGTCTTTAATACTTCCCCCAGGATTAAAAAATTCTGCTTTTGCAAAAATATGATGGCCGGTAGCTGGTTCTAAGTTTATAAGAGGGGTTTTTCCAATCAAATCTAATACATTATTTGTGTACATTCTTATACTCCTTATTTTTATTATAATATCTATTTTATTATAATAATGTTAAAAAATAATGTCTACTAAAATTTTTATTGAAAAAATTATTGCAAATCTCTATATATCCTTGTTACTATATATATAATACAGTTTAATTTGGAGGAAATATTAATGAGGAATATATCTTGTTATGATATCGTCCGGAATATTAAAGAAATGTGCATTGAAAGCACTCATTATTTATCAGACGATATGGAACAGGCTTTAAATAAAGCTATCAATGATGAAAAATCGGAATTAGGCAGGCAAATACTAAATTCTCTTCAGGAAAATCTGGATATAGCCCGAAAAGATATGATACCTATCTGTCAGGATACCGGAATGGCTGTTATATTTGTAGAAATAGGACAAGAAGTACATATCATTGATGGAAATATAGAGGATTCCCTTAATGAGGGTGTAAGAAAGGGATACGAAGAAGGATTTTTAAGAAAGTCCGTTGTTGAAGATCCTATATATAGAAAAAATACAAATGATAATACACCCGCAATTATTCATTATTCTATTGTTGCAGGTGAACAGTTAAAATTGACTTTGGCGCCTAAAGGTTTTGGAAGTGAAAATATGAGCAGGGTTTTTATGCTAAAACCATCTGATGGTATCGACGGTGTTAAGCGTTCTATTATAGAAACTGTTGAATTGGCAGGTCCAAATGCCTGCCCTCCTCTCGTTATAGGTGTTGGTATAGGTGGTGATTTTGAAAAGTGTGCATTAATGGCAAAACATGCACTAACAAGGGAAGCGGGTATAAACTCTGAGATCCCTTATGTTAAGGATTTAGAAATAGAGCTGCTGGGAAGAATTAATCAATTAGGCATTGGACCGGGAGGTCTTGGAGGTACAGTTACAGCTTTAGCGGTAAATATTGAAACTTATCCTACACATATAGCGGGTCTTCCATTAGCTATTAATATTTGCTGCCATGTCAATCGCCATACGAGCAGATGTCTTTAAAAATACAGAGAGGGATTTAATATGTATAAGAATATAAAAGCACCCATCAGTGATGAAGAAATTAAAGCTTTAAAAATAGGAGACTATGTTTATATTACCGGTAAAATATATACAGCAAGAGATGCTGCCCATGAAAGAATGTTTGAGTCAATGAATAATCGGGACAATCCTCCATTTAAGTTAAACCATAATATCATATATTATATGGGTCCATCTCCAGCCAGAAAAGGTAATATCATTGGTTCTGCCGGGCCTACTACAAGCAGCAGAATGGATAAATATACACCTTTATTATTGGAGAATGGCCTAAAAGGTATGATAGGGAAAGGGAAGAGATCTAAAAATGTCATAGATGCTATCATTAAAAATAAAGCTATTTATTTTGCAGCAGTAGGCGGTGCCGGTGCATTACTTTCTCAAGCTATTAAAAAAGCAGCTGTTATTGCCTATGATGATTTAGGAACAGAGGCAATTCGTGAATTAGAAGTAGAGAAGTTCCCAGCAATTGTCGTCGTAGATTGCGAAGGTAATAATTTATATGAAGATGTCATTAAAGACTATCGTACATATTAAGGATTAGGGACTAAATAAAGATAATCACTGTATCTTTCTGAATTGAAAAATTATGTACTATTCTAGTGATTTTTTATAAAATGCCATTGACAAAGCATTTTTATTTAGATATAATAATCAGTGCACTGAAAAAGTGTGTTAAAATATTTAATCATTTTTTAGTTCGGAGAAATACTCAAGAGGCCGAAGAGGTGCCCCTGCTAAGGGTATAGGTCGTTAACGCGGCGCGAGGGTTCGAATCCCTCTTTCTCCGCTCTTGAAAAAATTAAAAAATATTTATAAAAAAGTCTTTACAAAATGTCGAATACATGATAATATACTAAAGCTGCTCGTCAGCATTGTGAATACAGTATTCACAACAGACCCGAACCTTGACAACTAAACAATAAAACAATCCCGAAAATTCGAAATAAACTTTGCTTGCGCACAAAGTGCGCTAGGGAAGAAATCAGAAGCACGTTGCAAGCTCGCTTGCATAAGAGCTTATGATTTCTTACCGTAATGCACGCCAGTGCATAAGCAAAGTGAACGAAACCGAACGAACTTGTTCGTGAGGTTTCGTCACAACCTAAAGAATTTTTGTATGAACACCCCCTTTAGGGGAAAAACAAACCAAACAGTAATAAACGGGAAAGATAACATTGTACCGTAGCCATTAGGCTGCGATACAAAAGTCAGTTATCATCCAAGTTTAAGGAAAACTTTAATTTGAGAGTTTGAT